>JACLAD010006828.1_pt1 | contig 125900 bp, 112 predicted proteins | sample 8027901 | NCBI WGS metagenome assembly JACLAD01 (sample SAMN15725071, study PRJNA655200) | protist metagenome | isolation source: fluorescence activated cell sorting (FACS) single amplified genomes of... | place: Spain: Blaines Bay Microbial Observatory, Mediterranean Sea | collected 2016-07-05 | reverse complement strand
CTGATCTGCACAGTCGATAAAACCGGCTTGTTCGTGGTTGACGTTTCGAAATTTGGTCAAAATCTGTTCACCAAAGATCGCATAGTACGCTTCAAACTCTGCAATCTCTGTTGGATTCTTACTAAATGTGTTGGTTTCATGATTGAACGCTCCGGTAAGAATAGCTTTGCCCATACCACCCTTAATTCATAAGTAGCTAAAGAAATTATTTAAAATTCAGATAATTGACCGGCGAGTGAGTACGTGGGATATAAATTTTGTTCAATACTGAGGAATTTTTCACAGGAGAGTACCTGCAGGAGATTAACAAGTGATTGGAGAGGATAGAATAGAAGCGATGCAGAAATGTGGGAAGTTTCGACTAATTTCGAGGTTAAAAACATTTGAATAAAAAATTCAAATTCACAATTTCGTTGGATAACAATTATTTCACTTCAACACTGCACATAAGCAGTCGGAACACAGTCTGTGAAGCCTAATTTTGTTCCGATGAACATCATATTGGAATGCATATGATTTAGATTACCAACAGTATCTCCGAACTCTAGATATAGTCGATTTTGATAATAGGCTGTCTTCCAACCGATTACCCAATAATTGTTCAAATCCATAAAAACTGCCAATTGGTAACCAGTCAATAAATCAAAACCGAACTTTTCACTGAATTTGAGATTTTGTCCTGATGCAAGAGTATAATCTTTCTTAAAGACGATAACGCCAAATCCACCAATCAAATCCACTGTGCCTCCGAGATGTAATTTGTTATTCATCTCATAGGCCCTGCCATAACCAAACGAAAAGTAGCTGTGGAAAACCCGAGTATTCACATGATGATAATTGCCATCTGTGTCCTCAAAACTTTTCTCAAAGCGTGTATCCATTAGGGCTTGACCGAAAGCCGTTCCATCATCGTACATCTTGTGAGCCATCATGATCTCGTTTGCTAATCCTTTTACAGAATATGTTTGATCTAAGTCATTTTCACCATAATCACCGTACGAGTTTCCAAAACCGATCCAGCGGCGAGTCTCAGCTGGCTCTTGGGCAACTGCTGAGGTAACAAGCATTAGACCGAGAATTAGGGTAATCCCACAAAAATTAAACAGCTTATCTGACATAAAAAATTACAGATCTATATTCTTTTTTAACGTTTTTGATACTCAAAGATCGAAACATCTTATTTTTATGTCTCATTCTTAGCTTCAAATCTTTGAATGGAATCAACATTGGACATATGCTGTCGGTACACAGTCCGTGTAACCTTGTTTGATGCCAATGAAGAGCATGTTTGAATGTATGTGATTGACATGTGCATCAACACCCCCAAATTCAACATATAATCTATTACGGTAAACCGAAGATTTCATCCCTACTGTCCAGTAGTTATTGAAATCCATAAAAATCGCCCACTGATATCCTACAAGAATATCTCCGCCAAATTTCGGATCAAAGTTGATTTCTTGACCAGATGCCGTTTTGTAGTATTTGTTAAATATCGCCAGACCAAGTCCTCCGACTAAGTCTGCTGTAGCACCCACCTGGAACTTGTTGTGTAACTCAAAGGATTTTCCAAATCCAAAGGAGTAATATATGTGAAAGACCCTTGCGTTGATTTGATGATAATTTCCATAACTGTCTTCAAATCCATGCTCAAATCTGGTGTCCATGAATGCTTTTCCAAGCGCCATCGAATCATCAAAAATTCTGTGCGAAAGCATGATTTCAAGGGTAATGCCCTCTATATTTTCTGATTTATCAACATCGCTTTGGCCATAGGTTCCAAATGCCTCTCCGCCCCCGACCCATTTCCTAGTTTCTGCTGGTTCTTGGGCAAACAATGGCTCCATAATCCAACTGAGGCATATTCCACACGATAATACAAACCACCAAATTTTGAGAATCTTCCGATGATTCATTTAATTTGAAAGGGAAATTTGAAGTTTTCTAAGAACCGGGAAGGATTTTTGTAACCCCAAAGCAAGATTAAAGGGCTATCTATTTGCAAAATATCCCCAACTATCCCTGAAATACAAGGGCGGAAGGGCTATTTTCCCGGTTACTACTCTTAATGAGAAGCTCAGTACATCACTTAATAGAGCATTTTTTCCGAAATCAAGTAATTGATTTTACTTTTTTTTTACTCGGAGTGCATTTGAGGTCTTGTTAAATCCTTACAAAGGATTTCTTACAGTTGATCAAAAGACCAACTCCAAAGTAAAAATTTTGACTGAATTGATGCCTGCTCTGTGCCATAATTTACTTAAATTTAGCTTTGTTCAGCTGGTAGACGTCTACATCAGTTCAATCTAATTGGATTACAAAATGACACTAATACGTACAAGCAAATCTTGGGAGATTCCAGAATCACTTACAATCGACGAAGCCGATTTCTGGAATAGGAGAACTTTCCTGAAAAGTGCAGGGTTGCTCGGTACATCCTTGCTTCTTCATCAATCCCCGTTGTCTGCTGCAACAGCAGGTTTTCCAACTCAGAGAAATCCAAAGTACAATCTCATTGAAGCTGAAAAAATCACAGAAGAGAAGTATGTGACTGGATATAACAATTTTTACGAGTTCAGCTTTGATAAGGAAGATGTGAAGGACAAAGCCAAACACTGGAAGACCGAACCGTGGAGCATTGAAATTTCAGGAATGGTGCAGAAACCATTGACACTTGACGTCAATGAACTGATCAATGAGTTTGGAATTGAACAGCGAGTTTACCGATTTCGCTGCGTAGAAGCATGGTCTATGGTTGTTCCATGGGATGGATTCGCCCTGAAAAAGCTAATTGAAAAAGCACAACCACTGTCCTCTGCAAAGTTCGTTAAATTTATATCATTTGATGATCCCGAAGAAGCTCCAGGAATGAAAAATCGCACCTACCCTTGGCCTTACACAGAGGGACTAAGAATGGATGAGGCTGTACACGAACTAACCCTGATGGTAACTGGTGTTTTCGGTAGAGCACTTCCCAATCAAAATGGAGCCCCAGTTCGATTGATGGTCCCATGGAAGTATGGATTCAAGAGCATCAAATCGATCCAAAAAATTGAATTCACAGATCAGCAACCGAATAGTCTATGGAATGAATTAGCCCCGCAAGAGTATGGTTTTTACGCAAATGTCAATCCTGAGGTTGATCATCCACGCTGGTCCCAAGCTAAGGAGCGACCTATCGGGAGTTGGTTTTTTCAAAAGATTCCTACCCAGCCCTTCAACGGCTATGCAGAAGAAGTAGCTAGCTTGTACAATGGAATGGATCTCAAAAAAAATTACTGAGTTGACTTGGTATCAATTTGACATGGTTGATCTTCATCTTTTTGTCCACGTGCAACCGAATTCTAAGTTAACAGAATGGGCAGGAACACATGGAGATCGAATCAAAGTGAAAGTCAATGCCCCACCGCACAACAATGCAGCAAACCAAGCCTGCTACAAATTCTTCACTAAATTTTTCCAAGTGCCAAAATAAAATATAGAACTGAAAAGTGCAGCAAAATCTCGTGCGAACCACTTTCTCATCAGGCAACCAAACAAAGAACTAGTACTTAACTTGATCGAATCATTGGCTTAAGCAGTGGCTGTGCTAGAACTTCATCACGAACAATTTGGGGAAGGGCCAGATCTAGTAATACTTCATGGTCTTTTCGGATCAGGTAACAACTGGAGGAGCTTTGCTAAAAAGCTTTCAGAAGATTTCCGAATTTCTCTTGTAGATTTGAGGAATCATGGGAAATCCCCCCATTCTGAGGAAATGGATTATGTTGTGATGCTGGAAGACGTCCTAGTGTTTCTGGAACAAAAAACTGCGGGTAGGGTTTCTATACTTGGACACTCTATGGGAGGCAAGACCGCAATGCAGTTGGCACTGAGACATCATAAAAAAATAAAAAATCTGATAGTTGGAGATATCTCACCTGTAGTCTATAAACATGGAGAGGGTCACCGAAGCTATCTTCAAGCACTGAATCATATTCCACTGAATCAGGGACTGACTCGGACTGAAATAGATGATTTACTGAGCATGTCTATTCCAGAGAGCACAATTAGGACATTTTTACTGACTAATCTTGAAATCCGATCTAACCAAGCGAGTTGGAAGATCAATTTGAAAGCGCTCGAAAAAAAATTGAGTGATTTAATGGATTTTCCGATTGATCCGAAGATGCTACCTTTTGAGGGTAATTGTTTATTTATCGCTGGAAGCAATTCAAATTACATCCAAACCGAACATCAACCTATTTTGCAAAGTTGGTTTCCAACACATCGATTAGTGCGGCTAAAAAATTGTGGTCATTGGCTTCATGTTGACCAACCTGAAGCGCTGATGAAGACGCTAAAATACTTCCTTTCTGAAATCTGAGCTAAGTCCTTTGGTCACCAGTAAGACTTCCTTTCGCGAAATTGATATTCGGCTTCCACATTTACGATTTGCAGCACGCTGCTGGGGTCCAGAGAATGGAATCCCATTCCTAGGAATGCATGGATGGCTGGACAATGCCGCCACCTATGATCACATTGCCCCCCTTCTACCGGAACTGCGACTAGTATCACTGGATTTTCACGGTCATGGTTTTTCAGATCACCTACCTCCTGGCATCGCTTATCATTTTGCAGATTCGGTTGATTTGATGTTCCGTGTTGCAGATCAACTTGGTTGGGAAAAGTTCAATTTAATTGGACACAGCATGGGTGCGGCAGTGGCAGCTTTGATGGCTGGGGTGATTCCTGAAAGAGTTCAAAACATGATTTTAATTGAGGGATTGGGACCTTTCTCAAGGCGCGATAGCTTTGGTCCAAGGGCCCTCAGACTCTCAATAGAAGGTATGAAAAGTGTAGAACGGAAGAGCATGCCTTTGTATCCAGATTTGGAGGCTGCAGTTCAGGCTCGTTACAAGGTTGGTGGGATGAAGTTAGACTCCGTGAGGACTCTGGTTCAACGTGGTGTCAGGATGGTAGAAAATGGCGTGACTTGGGCGTCAGATTCTAGACTCCGTGTAGGCTCTAGAACTTATTTTTCAGAGGAGCAGATCATTGAGTTTTTGAAGCAAATTCGCTGCCCCACCCTTATGATTCATGGGGACTTTTACTTCCAAGAAAATCCTGACTGGCAGCAGAGAATGCGGGCACGCTGCGAGTACGTACCTGATTTGCAGGATGTCCTCCTCCATGGAGGACATCATCTTCACCTAGACAATCCAAAGCCTGTAGCCCAGGCGATTCGCTTTTTCCTCAAAAACAGAATCTGATCGTCTCATTATTGAGGGATATCTCCCACCACCCCTTCAACATAATACATCATGCTGAGTAGGTCTTGATCCGATGGAAATGCACCTGCCGCAATTGCTGTGGAGCCGTCCTGTCCTTTGATAGGTCCTTTAAAGACAACAAACTCACCACTGACAATCTCAGCTTTCTTGGCCATAACCATATCTTGAACGTTCTTTGGGACCATTTTCCCAAATGGTGCCAAGTCGACAGCTCCTGTCTCAATTCCCCACCAATCGCTGGAGGGCTTCCAAGTCCCATTTTTTACTTGGTTATAAATGTGCTCGTAATAAATTCCCCAATTGAAGATATTGGCTGTTAAGTGAGCTTCTGGGCCATAAAGAGTCATATCGGAATCATTGCCAATTGAATAAAGACCTCTCTTTGCAGCTGTCTGTGTCGCTGCAGCTGAATCTGTAGTGATGGTGACGATATCAGCTCCGTTGTCCATCAAGCTATTTGCAGCTGCCCCCTCTTTGGCGGGATCAAACCAAGAGTTCACCCAGATTACCTGAGTAGTAGCTTTTGGGTTTACTGACCGAACCCCCAAGGTGAATGCATTGATATGCCGAATGATTTCCGGAATGGGATGAGAACCGATGATCCCAATCTTGTCACTCTTAGTCATCATTCCTGCAACCATCCCTACTAGATACCTTGCTTGGTACATGCGAGCAAAGTAGTTACCCATATTATCATGGGTCCTAAATCCACTGGCATGCATGAAAATTGTGTCGGGGAATTGCTTGGCAACATTCAGGGTAGGATCCATATAACCAAAACTCGTAGTGAAGATAATATCGTATCCCCGACGAGCTAGGTTTCTCAATACACGTTCGGAATCTGTTTCTGGAACGCTTTCGACATAGGTGGTTTCTACACCCATTTTCTCCAGATGCCGACGACCCAGATCGTGTGCGTAAGTCCAGCCTCCATCTCCTACAGGTCCAACATAGATGAAAGCCACTTTGGGATCAGCCGCAGAGGCAAAATTCGGAACCCATATCATGAGGGCAACCAATATGGTCAGTAAATACTTGATCATGAGGCACTTCTCCATTGCACAATGTTGGATGACGAAAGCTAGTGCTTGTCGCCACGAAAGAATGGCAATCCCAGTGCTGCTGGCATAAAAGTCTGCCCCGCCCGGCGATTGCGCACTGTGACCACCGTCAACACAACGATGGTCAACAAATAAGGGAACATTTCCAATATATACGATGGAATCTTCAAACCCATGACCTGGGCTTGAAGTTGGAAAGCAATTGCAGCCCCAAAAAGGTAAGCTCCCCACAAGGCCTTACCTGGATGCCAGAATGCAAAGATGACTAATGCCACTGCAATCCAACCGCGACCAGCCGTAAGATCATCTACCCAAAACGAAGTAAGCACCATCGGAAAATAAGCCCCACCAAGACCAATCAGCATCCCGCCAAAAATCACACATAGGAAGCGGATCTTTGCTACTGATAAGCCGAGTGCATCACATACGATCGGAGCTTCACCAACAGAGCGAATCTGCAGTCCCCAGTTTGTGTGAAAAAGCATAAACCACAATCCAGCTACCAAAACATAAGACAGGTAGACCATCCAATCCTGATTAAAGAAGGCACTTCCCAATATTGGTATCAATTCCAATCCTGGAATCGGAATTCTATCTAATGAAGTGACTGTACTTCCAATCAGAGCATCTCCAAAAAGTCCACTTAGGCCCGTTCCAAAAAGGGCTAAAGCCAATCCGGAAGCTATTTGATTCCCTCGAAGGCTGATGCAGACAAAACCATGAAGACCCGATAGTGCTCCAGCGGCCATCATCGCTCCTATCAGAGCTAAGACTTTGGAACCTGTCTGAAGATCCACTACAAAAGTAACCAAGGCACTAACAAGCATTATGCCTTCCATGCCAAGGTGGATTACTCCTGCTCTCTCACTAAGTACACCACCCAATGTTGCAAATAACAAAGGGGTTCCCATGGTAACTGCTGTGGTCAGAATAATGGTCAATATCTCTGGAGTTGTCACAAGGCAACTCTTCTACGAAGTCGATAGCTCAAAAAAAGTTCTGAACCAATCACGGTGAAGAGCAATAACCCCTCAAAAAGATAGACCACCGCAATCGGGAGTTGATATTCAACTTGAAGTAACTCTCCTCCAACAAAGATTACTGCTAGCAGAAATGCAGTTCCAATGACTCCGATTGGATGATTTCTCGCCAGACGGGAGACAATTATGCCTGTGTAGCCATAATTGATAGAGAAATTCTGCTGCAACCTATGGTGAATTCCTGCTACCTCAGTCATACCCGCAAGAGCTGCAACGGCTCCACTTAAAACAAGGACAATGAACAAAAGATTCTTTGTATTGAAACCAGAATAATCTGCTGCCGAAAGATTGTCTCCAGCCACCCTGATTTGGAAGCCAATTGTGGTCGACCTGAGTAAGATCCATGTCAAAACTGCGAGAAGAATTCCAAGAGGCAAACCCCAATGAACCGTTGTGGAACCAATCATTGGTAAGTAGGAAGACTCCCCAAAAGACCTTGTCATTGGGAAATTCAAGGTACTCGGATCTCGCCATGCTCCGTATAAAAGATAATCAGCAAGGCTGATGGCTACATAATTTAATAACAAGGTTGTGATGATTTCATTCACCCCAAACCATGATCGCAACCCAGCTGGAATGGCAGCCCACATGCCCCCAGCAACGAATGTCCCAATCAGAAGAATCGGCAACATGAAATGGGCATCAAGTGATTCGCTGAACTCCAGTGCTAGCCAAGTAGTGGCGATGGCTCCCAGGTAAAGCTGTCCCTCCGCTCCGATGTTCCAAAGATTCAGTTGAGCCGCAATGGCGACCCCCAATCCTGTCAGGAGTAAAGGGGTCATTTTGAGAAACAGATCCTGCCAACCCCATTGATCAAAGAACATTAGGGCACCCACACTTGGATAGGCCTCCATGGGGGTTACCCCCACCATCGCAAGCAGAACGCTACCCAATATCAAGGCAAGCACAATTGAGCCAACTGTAACTGCAACTTGAACGCTCAATGGCGTCTCCAGCCTACGTTCAAGTTCAAACACGATCGATTAGGCCCTTTCGCCTGTCATAAGCAGACCAATTTTCTCAATCTCAGCTTCTTCTTTTGGCATTTCACCCACAATACTCCCTCGGCAAATCACATAGAGGTAATCACTCATTAACAGTAATTCTTCAAGATCTTCTGAAATAAGCAAAATAGCCAATCCATCCGCACGCGCTTGAAGCAATTGATTCTGCAGAAAAGCGGTCGCATGAATATCGAGTCCTCGCACAGGCTGGGCGGCCAGCAAAAATTTCAAAGGCCTGGAAGTTTCTCTGGCCAAAATGACTTTTTGCATATTTCCACCAGATAGCTGGCCAATGGGAGTTCTTTCAGACGCTGCTCTGACATCAAAAGCTCTCATTCGATCTCGGCCAAAAGCAGTGACCTTGTCTCGCTGTAACCATCCTCTGCTTTGAAATCGGTTGTTGTGCAAATCCCTCAAAAGAAAATTTTCTGCGACTTCAAGATGAGGAGCAATACCATAACGTTTTCGGTCCTCTGGGATATAGCCCACACCTTTATGAATCAGTTCTGAAACCGATGCACCTTTTTGCTCCTCGCCAGCAAACTGGTATTCTCCAGTATCCAATCCTCTCAAGCCAACAAGAACTTCTGCAAGAGGAGCCTGTCCACTTCCAGCGACTCCAGCCAAGCCTACAATTTGTCCAGCACGAACTTCCAAATTGATATTTTGCAGCAACCAATGACCAAGTTCATGACGCAATCCAGCGTTTTTCAACCTGACGATAGTTTTATTTTGAGATTGATCTGATAAAGCTTTTGAAGTTTTTGTTTGGACCTCACCCGTTTGAATTGTGCTTTCTCCCATCATCAAACGGGCTAATTCTGAAGGACTGGTCTCGCCTCTATTTCGAGTAGCCTTAACCTTCCCGTGACGCAGAACCGTGATTCGATCGGAGAGTTCGATGACCTCTCTCATCTTGTGTGAGATAAAAAGAATGGATTGTCCATCCTTTTTCATTTGGCGAAGGATTTTGTAAAGCGCCTCTGATTCTTGGGGAGTCAATACAGCAGTGGGTTCATCGAGGATCAAAATCTTGGCTCCCCTAAACAGGACCTTGAGGATTTCAACTTTTTGTTGTTCCCCCACTGAAAGGTCTTGAACGCGCAGATCTGGGTTAAATTCCAGACCATAACGTCTTCCCAATTCCTCAATCTGTTGTCTAACTTTTGATTTCTGTAAGCGAAACGCTTGAGGAGTCCCTAAAATAATATTTTCGGAGACACTGTGATTTGGAATCAGCATAAAATGCTGATGCACCATCCCCACACCCTTTGCGATGGCTTGGGCTGGATTTTTAAGGTGGAGAGGTTTTCCCTCAAGAAACATGGAACCGGAATCTGGAATGTAAAGACCGCTGATAATATTCATCAGCGTTGATTTTCCAGCACCATTTTCACCGAGAATCGTGTGTATTTCACCACGATTTAAAGTAAGGTCGATTTGATCGTTTGCAACAATTCCTGGAAATTCTTTATGGATTTTCTGAAGTTCCAGAACAGGGTTCACTTATGAGTTCTGGTTGCGTTGTAAACTAATCCACCCGTGGTCACATATTTTTCAAGCAGGCGTTTACTCTCCTCCACCATAATTCCCTCTTTCAAACGAATACCTCGTTGCCTCAGAATCCCTTGAATGTTGCTAGGCAAGGGACCCTCGTCAAAGCCGGTTATTTGTTCAACCTCCTGACTTGTAACTGCATAACAAACTTCTTTCACTCCTGACCAAATCACAGCGCCCAAGCACATTGCACACATCTGAGCATTGACCACAATTTGGAATTCTGGAAGTTCCTTAGCCCCCAAATCATGGGTACCAACTGCTTTCTGTGCAAGGCTCAGAGCCATCACCTCAGCGTGCGCCGTCGAACAGCCTGTTACAACGACTCGATTGACTCCAACAGAGATCAATCGCCCTGATTCTAGTTCAAAAACGGCAGCCCCAAATGGCCCTCCAGTCCCCTCCTGGATTTGTCGATCGGTCAGACTGAGCACCAATTCCATTCGTTCTTCGATGCTCTTGAAAAAATCTGGTTGATCCTTCAAAAAATCTGGAATCCATTCAGGCAGATACAACTCAATTTGGTTAGGAAGTGGATTCATAAAGGGATACTAAATCAAATGTTTGAAATCAGGATGCGTACCCCTTGATCCCAGTGGACTTCCTCTAAATTTTTTCCTGGACCTTCGCGATCAACTATCAAGAAATCTTGCTTGGAAACCAATGGAAGTAAGGGATGGTGCCAAACACCTTTTGAGTATTGAACCCCTTGATTCCCTTGAGCTAAAAAACATCTTACTGCTTCGGGCTTCGGTTCAGTTGCGACCACGACGAGCCAAGGTTCTGCTTGCAATGGGACAAAGGCCTGGGATCCCAATGGGTGTCTTTCAACTAGCTTCAGTTCCAACGGACGGGGCCGAGAACGTCCTCTAAAAATTGACAAGATTGCCGTGCCTTCATCTAGCTCTACCTTGGATAGAGCATGATGCCTTTCCGTAGTCCCTTCATTGATCATGAAGGATTTCGCATTGTTCGGTTCGATCACCTGACCGAATGGAGCAAAGCTTTCTTCCGTCAATGGTTCTGGTTTAACCTCAATCACAGCTTACTCCCAAAAACCCGGAATCGAGAAATACCACCATCCGGAAAAATGTTTAGTTTGACGTGGCTGACAGGTCCTATTTTTTCGAGATCCTTCAATTCAAAATGATGGATTGTATCCGGGGTTAGATCCTTAGGAGTCAGCAATTCCCGCCAAAACATGGACTGGGTAATCAGCGATTGATCAGTTCCCCATTCAACGTCTTGCCCCTGAACTGAACATTTTGCAGGTGAATTTCCTTTATAAAAAGACGTATCCACTTCGATTTTATTTGCCTCTCCAGGAGCACCCAAAGCAATCAATAACCAATCAAATCCTGGTTCACGACGCCGCCGAGTTTCCCAACCATCTCCCATGTTGATGCCTCTTCCAGAATCTAAGACAGCCTGCACATTCCCATAATGAGCGTCATTGTATGCTACGATTCTTCCTCCATTTTTGAGACCAGAGAGCTCAATCTCTGACCCAAAACTAGACCAATCTGGCAGAACGTTTCCATACGCTCTAAAGCGAGCGATTCCACCATCAGGAAAGATGTTCAGTCTCAACCAACGCCAGGGTCCCGGCTTTTGGCAATTGAAAAAATGTCGTTTCGAGGGACCCAGGCTGACAGACTCCAGAATCTCCTCCCAGCTCTCTGACGCATCTCCAGGATCATCATCTTCTTTAGAAGCCCAAACTGAAGCTGCTGGAGGATAATTACCCGTAAAGTGGGTTGTGTCTAACTCGAGGCCCACCAAATCTCCTGGAACTCCCAAACGAATCACACACCAGTCATGACCACCATACCGCCGACGTTTACTTTCCCAACCGTCCATCCATTTTCCGAAATTATCGTAAACATTTGGTTTGAAAACAGGATCTGTCTCCGCCAACATCCGTTCCCGAGACGCAAAGCTATCATCGCTGCAACGCAAGGCAACCGTTCCAAGTCTTGGTGAACAGAGATTCGTATTTGACCCAACGAAATCCGGAATTTGAATAGTATTTTGAATTACCGTTTCCGCCATGTATTCCTAAAAAATGACGTAAGTTTCTCTTAACTGCCTCTATAGGTCGAATAACCGAAGGGGCTTAACAATAGTGGAACATGATAGTGTTGCTCTGGGTTCAGAATTTCGAACTCAATCCTAACCACATGATAGAAGAAGCTTTGAATATTTTGTGAACTGAAATATTTCTCCACGTCAAAACTTATTCGATAATTGCCTTTGGCCAGTGAGCCTGGTTCTAGTAGGTTCGTTAACCTTCCATCGGCATTAGTCGATCCACGTCCGAGCAGTTGCCAATCTGAGTTGATCCAAGATTCCAAATGGATTGGAACGTTCTCAGCTGGAATACCTTTTGCGGTGTCAAGTACGTGAGTAGTGATTGGACTCATTTTGGATTATTGGAACATCTTTTCAAGGCGTAGCAACAAGATTTTTTGTTGCTCTTGTTGAGCTATTTGAAGTTCTTCTTCAGGAGAGTTGTTGATTCGTGATTCCAGTAAACTCAGCATTTCAAGTGCTGACTTACCTGTTGCACATACCAAGAAGACGTATCCAAATCGCTGAGAATATTTTTCATTGCCCGATGCAAGTCTATCAAGAATATCTTCCTCAGCCACTTCTACACCGGCCTGTTCGTTTGCAGACCAATTTCTAGTGCTTGCAAAACGAGCAGCCAGCGCCTGCCGATCTCCAATTCTTGGGTGATGCTCAAAAGCTTCTAACCAATCAGGGATTTGCAAATCCCTCCAAATTTGGACGGCGGTTTCGTGTATCTTCTCTAGCGATCCAAAAGGTCTTGATTGGGCCATTTTTTTTGCCCAATTCTTGGAACCGCAACAACTTAAAAGAGCTTCCTCAGCATCCTCTACAGGCAAAATTTGGAAGTCAGATAAATTCATCCAACTGTTCCTAAATCAAGCCACTTCTCGGCTGGATGAACTTTGTGCCAATGTTCAGCGATATCCACCCTGCGTGTAACCCAAACTCGTTCATGCTGTTGGATATGCCCTATAAATCTTCTTAATCCCTCGAAGCGGCCTGGGCGTCCAATCAATCGGCAATGTAGCCCAATCGACATCATCTTGGGAGCGGTCTTACCCTCTTTGTGGAGCGTATCGAAAGCCGCCCTTGCATAATTGAAAAAATCCTCTCCAGTATTGAACCCCTGGGCTGTCCCAAACTTCATATCATTGACATCCAAGGTATAGGGAATCAAAAGCAGAGGTTTTTCACCGTGTAATTCCCAGTAAGGCAGATCATCATTGTAAACATCGGAGTTGTAAAGAAACCCACCTTCCTCTGCAACGATCCTACGAGTATTTGGACTGATTCGCCCAATATAGCAACCAAGCGGTCGGATACCCGTGAGTTGTTGCTGTATTTCAATGGCTTTTTGTAGGTGGGCTCTTTCAGTTTCTTCACCGATGTACTGGTAATCAATCCATCGGTAACCATGAGTGGCGATTTCATGACCATCAGCGAGCATTCTTGCTGCAACGGTTGGATTTCTTTCAAGTGCCATCCCAACGGCATAAACTGTAAGAGGCAATCCATGCTCACGAAATAGCCCTAGAATTCGCCAAACTCCTGAGCGGCTACCGTACTCATAGATCGACTCAATATTCATGTTTCGAACACCAGCCAAACCGGGCGCACCAACTATTTCCCAGAGGTAGCTTTCAGAGTGGGGATCACCATAGAGCACACAATTTTCGCCACCTTCTTCGTAGTTGAGCACAAATTGAACAGCTACCTTGGCTTGATTTGGCCACTGTGGATCTGGCGGTTCAGGTCCATAACCCAACAAGTCCCTAGGACATGAATGATTTAATCCCATTAAATTCCCAAATTGATGCAAAGACTAACAAATTCGGCCACTGGGTTGGTCACTTTGGAAACGACCCAAGTAAGTTTTCGCTCGAGGAAATGCATAACCATTCTGCTTGCTGGTTTGCAGGCCGAGAGAAACAAGGCTTTCTACCAACTTGATTGCAGAAGTAACTCCATCAATCACAGGAACTTGAAATTCTACAGAGAGATCTCTTGCCAAATCAACCATCCCAGCACAACCCAACACAATCGCTTCACTTCGATCTTCCGATAAAGCCTTGGCGACTTCGTCTCTGATTTTTTTTCTCCCTCCAGAATTTGCATCCTCTAAATCCAAGACGGGAACTTCAGAAGCTCTAACTCTTCGGCAATGTCGCTCCATCCCATACTTCAAAACAAGTCCTTCCAGTGCTGGTACAGAACGATTGAGTGTGGTGACGATGCTAAAGGAGTTTGATACCATCGATGCCATATGAACCGCAGCTTCACAAATACCAACTACTGGACCCGCAACCTGACAACGTGCTGCATCAAGACCAGTATCATCAAAGCAGGCGATGATCGTCCCTTGACATCCGGCCAAAGCTCCCTTACGAATTTCTTCCAAAAGTCCCGGAACACTAAAAACTTCGTCGTAGTATCCCTCGATGCTCACTGGTCCATCCAAGGGATTGGAAGCTAGAATTTCTGTATCTGAGCTAGCCACAGAACGAGCCGCAATCTCAGCTTTCTCTGTCATGGATGCAGTCGTGTTTGGGTTGACCAACAAGAGTTTCATCAGACCCCTTTTCCTGCATCAGAACCATGGCTTTCTTGGCGTCTTCTTAGGTAAAACAAAACTCCCATCGCAGTCAGAATCATGAGAAGAGAAAAAAAGGTAGTTAAGGTTCCAAGAGCGTAGAGGGTTGGAGTGGTTACATTCGTTGTCATCCCAAAGATTTCTAGAGGAAGGGTGTTCTTTACTCCCGATGTCATCAGAGTTCGAGCAAATTCATCGTAAGAAAGAGTAAACCCGAAGAGGGCCACACCAATCAAACTTGGTCCAATGATCGGTAGGACAACATGGCGGATTGTTTGCCAGTTGGAAGCACCCAAGTCCCTGGCAGCTTCCTCGTACGACTTATCGAATCGATTGAAAACGGCGATCATGATCAAAAAACCAAATGGTAGTGTCCAAGTGAGGTGTGCACCTAAACCAGAAGTAGTCCAGGACACCTCCCAACCCATGATATTAAAGATTAGACCAATTCCTAGGCTGACCAGAATAGAGGGTACTATCAGGCTCGCTACTGTGGTGTAGAATAGCAGATTTGAGCCAAAGAATTTCTTGCGGAAGGCCAGACCCGTAACCAGTGAAATGACTACTGTCAATGCCATCACAACCAGGCCTAATTGCAGTGATCTTAAGAATGAAGTCTCAAAATCACCCACCAACTGCTCACCGAATAAGGCAAAAAACCAATGGATTGAAAATCCGTTCATTGGAAAGGTCAAACCCCCATTTGGCCCTTGGAAAGATAAAATCACAATTGCCGAGATGGGGCCGTACAAGAACAGCACAAACAGTCCAAATAAGGAGGCCAAACAGTAGAAGCTTGCAGGACGTTTTTTATGCATCAAAGTTCCTTCTTCAAATCAACAACCCGCATCATCAGGCTGACCATAATTAGGACGACTGCCAACAGAACAACTGCATGAGCCGCTGCAGCTGGGTATAGTAGGAGAGAGATCTCATTCCACATCATCACCCCAACAGAAGCTCGTTGTCCTCCACCCATTAATCGAACTGTAATGTAATCCCCCATCACCAAGGTGACCACAAAGATAGAACCGATCGCAATACCTGGTTTACAAAGAGGAATGACAACATTGGTGAGCATCTGCCAGCCATTCGCTCCACCATCAATGGCAGCTTCAATCAAAGAACGATCGATTCGCATCATGCTGTTGAAGATCGGCACCACCATGAATAAGGCGTAAAGATGAACAAAAGCCAAAACGATTGAAAAATCAGAAAAAAGAAGGAATTCCAAGGGTTCATCTATCAAACCAATGGACTGCAGCATAGTATTGAAAACTCCGTTGCGACCCAAAAAAGGAATCCAGGAAATCATACGAATGATGTTTGAGGTCCAAAATGGAATCGTGCAAATCAGGAATAAAACAATTTGCCAGCGTGTAGTATGGATATGAAAAGCAAGAAAATAAGCTACTGTGAAACCGACGAGGAATGTACAGAGCCAAGTCAGGCCTGCATACCAAAAGGTATTAAGGTAGGTTTTGTAGGTGACATTCGATCCAAGAGCATCTGAGTAGTTAGTCCAAACAAAATCAGGAAAGAAAGAGAAATCGTTGTAGTCCCAAAAACTTACAATGAGAATAGTTCCAATCGGCAAGACCAGAAAAAATCCCAGTATCAAGCTGATAGGTGAGATTTGAAGCAGAGTTGAGAGAGGAGATTGACGATTCACGTTATCCAAAATCTATGGGGGCACAAGGCCCCCATTATAAGTCAATTAAGCGGCGATGAACTCATTCCACTTGCGAACCATATAGCGGTTCTCATCCATCACCGAGTTCCAACATTTGACGTTACCCATTCGCTCAAGGAACGAGCCACCGTCTCTGACAGCACCTGCCGGTTCCATTTTGTTTCCGAACGGATCGATTATGTCTTTTTTAGCGGCTTTACCTTCGTACCAAAAACCCCATTCGTCGTCTGACATATGTAGCTTTGATGTCTCAGGTGCAGCGGAGTAATAGCCTTGACGCATCAACAGGCCACCAACCCAACCAGAGAGATACCAATTGATGTATTCATAAGCCGCATCTAACTCCAAGCCAGAGAGATTTCTTGCCAAACCAAGACCACCTCCCCAAGAGCGATAGCCTTCTTTCAATGGTTGGTAGACGCAAGGCAGTCCCATTGAGCGAACTTTGGTGATCGCAGGTGACCACATGGATTGAATGACAACCTCACCAGAGGCCATCAAATTGACTGACTCGTCAAAGGTCTTCCAAAATGCTCTAAATTGTCCAGCTTTCTTAGCCTCGGTAAAGATCGCCATTGTCTTGTCGATCTCTTCCTTCGTCATGTTTCCTTTGTCACCGTACTGAACTTCGCCCATTGCTTCACAAACCATGGCAGCATCCATGATTCCAATTGAAGAAATGTTAAGAATTGAAGCCTTACCCTTGAACTCAGGGTTTAGCAACTCAGTCCAACTGTTGATCGGACGACCAATGAGATCCGGGCGAATGCCCAAGGTATCTGCATTATAGATGGTCGGAACCATTGTGTACCAGTTGGTCATTGACTTTGAAAAACTCTTTGAATTTGGACCATCAGTGAAACTGACGGTGTGAGGGGCTGTCCCTTGCGCAATTGTAGACGATGGAGTCAATTTACCATCCTTGAAAGTTCCAGCAATTTTGTCGAAATACTTCAGCTTGCTAATATCCATTGGCTGCATATTCCCGCTGGGCCACACTTTCTTCAATGTAAAATACTCAATATCGGCAATATCAAAGCTCTTTGGTTGGGTAACTACCCGTTGAGCAGTAGCATCAGTATCAAGTGCTGTAAGCTCCAAATTGATACCAAGATCTTCTTTCGCCTTCTGTGCAATTGCGTTAATGTTGGAAACTCCAGTTCCAAACTGTCGAAGAGTGACATTCTTGATGTTCTGGGCCCAGATTGTTGGAAAACCTGTGATGGCCTGAGATCCAACGGCGGCACCAAGTGCGACCGCGCTTCCACGTTTGAGAAGATCACGTCGTGAAAGAGAGTTAGGGGTGGTGGGATTCTTCATAGTGTCTCTCCAGAGGAAAGGGGATAGTTTAATTTAGCGGACACAAATCCTGCGGTTTCCAGCTTGCGGCAAGCTGTTTACCATAGGAAACATCCAACTGCCCAAGCAGTTGTTCGGGTAGTGTGACTTCCAGTTCCTGTTCCCCGCCGAGTTGGAGTGTCACACTCAAACTGGTTCCCTTGTACTCAACTGCCGTAACAATACCACGTACCTCATTTGGAGATGCGGTTTCCTCCGAGGGCTGATCCAGCCGGATACAGTCCTGACGAAGTGAAAATGTTACTGGACCTGACGGGGTGTCCGGTGCAGTCCAAGGAACCAGATAGCTAAAGCCCTCCTGGCTGCTCAAGAGAGCCTCTGATTCTGAATATTTTTTTTCAAATTTTGCTTTCAGTAGATTGTGTCCTCCCACAAATTTAGCGACAAATTCACTCTTTGGTTGATTGAAAACCTCCCTGGGTGTTCCTGCTTGCTCGATGTTCCCTTGGTTCATCACAACCACCTGATCAGCGAGAGCAAGTGCCTCAACCTGGCTATGAGTCACGTGAATAAAGGAAATCCCCAGTTCCACCTGTAAGCGCTTTAGTTCTGCTCGCATCTTCACTCTCAAAAAAGGATCCAATGCGGAAAGTGGTTCATCTAATAAAAGTACAGAGGGGTGCGTCACCAAAGCTCTTGCCAAAGCAACGCGTTGCTGTTGTCCACCCGAGAGTTGCGCTGGGATTCGCTCTGCAAAAGAAGACATGTGGACCAATTCCAGGTATTCATCAGCAACTTTTTGCCTTTCATTTTTTTCAACTCCTCGCATTTTCAAACTGAAGGCAATGTTATCCCGGCAATTCAGATGAGGAAAGAGCGCGTAATTCTGGAACATCATCGCTGTTTCCCTCTTTGCCGGAGGTACTTCGTTGATCTCCTTGTTACCCAAGAGGATTGAGCCCTCGCTGACATCCTCATGACCAGCTATCATTCTCAGGGTAGATGTTTTTCCACAACCACTTGGTCCAACCAAGCAACAATAACTTCCGGCTGGAATCTTCAGGCTAATTCCATTGACAGCTGTGGTTTGGCCATATTTTTTAAAGAGTTGAACCAGTTCCACATCTCGAGCTTCTCTCGTCAGTGATTTTTTTTCAGGCAAACGTTTCTCCCCAAATTATTAAAGTTTAGCTAGGCCACTTTTTCAGCCATATTCATGCTTGATTGCCCTTGCTTAGAAACCAAGGGAATTTCTGAATTGGTTAGACCCCATGCTGCCTCAGGATCTTCCAACCAAGTTATACATCGCAGGACTTCTTCAGAGGTCGCTGGAATTGCCAAGGGAACTGCTTTGCCAGGTGAAAGATGTCCAAGCGCTTTTTTGACTGCTGTAAATGCGGCAAGTGAAAGCATTAGGGGGGGTTCCCCCACCGCTTTGCTTTTCCGAATGCTCCCATTCGGTGCTGGATCCTCGTAGAGTTCTATTCTGAGATCTATCGGGAGATCCCCAACATTGGGGATTTTATATGAAGTTGGTGAATACGATAGTAATTTTCCATCTTCCTGGTAGCGGAGTTCTTCCATACTCACCCAACCCAAACCTTGGACAAAACCACCTACTATCTGTCCTCTGTCGATACCTGGGTTGATTGAATGACCGATATCTAACAACAAATCAGCTCTTTCTAACATCCATTGGCCTGTGAAGCGATCAATCTCTACTTCAGCAACGCATGCCCCTGTAGTGTAGTAGTGGAATGGGCTGCCTTTTCCTGTGGATTGATTGAATCCCACACCCGGTGTCCTGTAAAATCCTCTCTCGCCCAGATTGACGCGGTTTCTGTAGGCTTGCAGGGCTAGTTCACAAAAAGTTAACTGTTTCTCAGGGCACCTACGATCCCAAACTTTGCCTTCAGAAAATTCAATAGCCTCTGGAGATTTAGAAAGTCCAACTTGGGTATCTGCGAAAATTTCAGCGGCAAACTGGGCTAGACGAGATCGTATAGCTTGGCAAGCATTGGCTGCTGCCATTCCATTGAGGTCTGTCCCTGCAGAGGCAGCTGTGGGAGAAGTATTATGATTCTTCTCCGTCGAGGTCGTCATGTACTTGACTTGCTCTGAAAGCACTCCCAGTTCCTCTGCTACAATCTGACGGATTTTAACCGTGAGACCCTGACCCATCTCGGTTCCACCAGTTGAAACCTGTACACTGCCATCCTTTAGGATATTGATGAGTGCATTCGCCTGATTGAGAAAAGTAGCCGTAAAGGATATCCCAAACTTCATGGGCGTTAGCGAAATTCCCCGAAGGTGAGTCAGAGATGTCTCGTTAAGTTGCCTGATCTTTTCAAGCCTTGTCTCATAATCAGAGCTTTCATGGAGTTTATTAAGAATTTGAGGCAAACGACTTTCGACCCTCTGACCATATGGGGTGAGATCTCTTGGAGAATTTCCATAGCAGTTTTGACTACGAATCTCATAAGGATCGCGCCTTAATTTTGCTGCGATATCTTCCATCAAGTTTTCAATCACAGCCATTCCTTGCGGACCTCCAAATCCTCGAAAAGCTGTATTAGGCGGAAGATGAGTTTTACAGACTTGCCCCCTTAAAGATATATTGGGGATGAAATAAGCGTTGTCAACATGCAGCAGAGCTCGCTCCATAATGGCTAATGAAAGATCTGTGTAAGCTCCGCCATTGGAATGCAACTCTACTTTCAGGCCCAAAAGATTCCCTGCCTTATCGACTGCAGCCTGATATTCACTTCGGAACGGATGTCGTTTCCCAGTGACGTGCATATCCGTGTCTTTGTCATAAGCAATGCGTGCTGATCTTCCAGTTTTCTTCGTTACCAGAGAAGCCATCAATGCTGGCAGAGCAGCTTGCGTCTCTTTTCCTCCGAAGGCTCCTCCCATTCTTCGACAGGTACAGACAACTTCATTGAAGCCAATTCCCAGCATGTGAGCCACAACTTCCTGAAGCTCTGTTGGGTTTTGTGTCGATGCCTGAATCAAGATCTCATTGCCCTCGCCAGGATGTGCTATAACCGCTTGGGACTCCAGATAGAATTGCTCCTGGCCGTTACTGTAAAAGACTCCCTCAATTTGATGGTCAGCTTTCCGCCAAGCTCCTTCAAAGTCCCCACGCTTGATCTCTCGAGGGGTACCCAAGAAAGAGTTTTGTTTGAGCGCCTGCGAAATCGTCAACCATGGAGTTTTTTCCTCAACTTCTATCTGAACTTGTAGGTGTGCTTTCCTGAGAGAACTAGCATTTTCGGCTGCTAAGACCACAATTGGCTGTCCAACATACTCACAGAAATCTTTCACCAAGAACGGTTCATCAGCAGTCATAGGCCCGAACAAGTTCGCTCCAGGTATATCTTGCCAAGTGAAGGCCCCCACAAAGCCATGAATTCGATAAAGATTGCTCAATTCTATTCGCTTCAGCAACCCATGAGCAACTGGACTTCCAACAAAGCCCACTACCAGCTCGCCAGCATTTGCGACGATGTCATCTGTGTAGAGTGCTGCCCCAGTGACTTGTATTTCAGCAGAGTCATGGGCAAGACTTTTACCTGTTTCCATGCCTCTTCATATACTCATTAAATGTTTCATTATGCCGCCACCGAAATTTCTTCATGAAAGAATTTTTTGAGGATCGTCTCTGCCAAACGATTTCGGTAGTGATTTGATGACCGTACATCCGAAATTGGACTGATTTCAGCCGCAGCTATTTTACCAGCTTTTTCAATTAAGTCCTGCGTGCATGGTTGACTTAAGAGGACTTTTTCCGTTTTGTGAAGACGAATGACGGTTGGCCCCACACCCCCATAAGCCAATCTAATTTGTTGAAATCGACCTTCAACTATTTGCCATTGAATGGCAGCTGTGAATGTGGAGATATCCAAATCTCTCCTCTTGGATACCTTAAATAAGCGCTGTAACAAACTCTGATGAGACTTTTGAATTCTAATAGCACCAATCAATTCACATTGTCGGAGATCCAGTAGCTTGTAGCCTTTATAAAACTTTTCGATGGGTATCCAACGCCATTTCTCACCATCACACGTGCCAATTTCCGCCTCACTCACGTATAGCCAAGGTAAGCTGTCAGCTACCGGTGAGGCATTGGCCAGATTACCCGCAATAGTCCCCCGATTGCGGATTTGAGGGGAAGCGAAGAGATCCAACATGTCTTTTAGATTAGGCCAATTTACTTGAGCCCACTCTTCCAATTCCCTCCAGCTGACATTACCGCCGAAAATCAGGTGGTTCCCTACCTCTCGGATCCCACACAATTCAGGAATTTCGCTTGTCGAAATCAATTCTTTGGGATCGATTCTTTCTTTGTTAATCAGGACACATAGGTCAGTCCCGCCTGCCAGCCATCGCGCTTCTGGGTGCTTGAGTTTGATTTCTAAAGCGTCTTTTAGCGTTCTTGGCTTCCAACACTTTCTTTGTATTTCCTGCTCTAGTGACGGATCAATTTCTTGCAATTTAAAAGGAAATTTTGTCTCTTCTTTGAGTTGTTTTATGATTGCGCCAGGAGGATATTGGTCAGCAAGTTTCCAATAAATAAATTTTTTAGAGGCTTCTGCAGAATCAATGATCGCTTCATAGCCTGTACACCTGCATAGATTACCAATCAGTGCTTCTTTCGCAGTTAACCTTTTCCTCGTGGATTCTGAATCTGCCAAAACATTTGCGGCTAGTGCCATGACGATTCCGGGAGTACAATAGCCACATTGTGACCCAAACCCATCTCGCATTGCCTGCTGAACTGGATGCAACCGATCTCCCCAGGCTAAACCTTCGATCGTGATTACATGCATTCCATCCAATTGGTGGACGTTCAAAATACAGCTATTGACAGCTTCGTATTTAATATTTTCTGATCTCGGACACCCCAACAAGACCGTACAAGCCCCACAATCTCCTTCTGCACAAACGACTTTTGTTCCGGTTAGTTGTTTGTCTTTACGAAGCCAAGTTGACAGAGTCTGAAAGGCCGCCAAGCCTTTCACCCGAATTGGTTTACCATTACAAAAGAAGAATACGTAATCGCGTTTCATTTCAAATATTTGAAATTTAGACTCATAGATGTTGTTGGAGCCATCCACCCAGTTGATTTCGCTCATCCTGGGTCATCCCAGTCAGGTTTGCCAGGGGCATTATATTTGAGGTAACTGCCTGAGCCTGTACCTGAGCAGCATATTGTCGAAGATGGGCTACAGTCTCCAGGACAACACCCTTCGGCGGAGCAGAAAAACCTGGTTGGGTTGGCATAGTCGCATGACAAGAAGTACAGTGACGCTGCACAATGTTGATCACTTGATTGTCACTAACCATTTCTGCACTCACTGTCATTTCTCTCATCCAAGGGCCTGAGAGAATCACAACAGCAACGGTTGCTAGAGCAGCGCTTAGCAAAAGCCAATTTGGAGGATTACCTTGGTGGCGTAAATTGAAATAGTGCTTGACGACAATTCCAATCACTGAAAGCACGCCCAAAATCAACCAGTGGTAGGAATGGCCAAAGGTCGTTGGGAAATGATTACTGATCATGATCAGCAAAACAGGGAGTGTAAGGTAGTTATTGTGTCTTGAGCGTTGAAGACCCTGCTTTCCCATTTTACCATCAGGAGTCTCACCAGCTAGCATTGCCCCGACCATCTTCTTTTGTACCGGGATGATCACAAAGAAGACATTACCGACCATCATCGAACCAATCATTCCTCCCACGGTGATGTAGGTGGCCCGGCCACTCAAAAATTGACCCAACCCCCAGGCAACAATTGGTAATGCAATGATGAACAAATAAAGCATCCAATCGTTGTGCTGGCCAAAAGGAGACCGACATAGCTGATCATAAATCAGCCAGCCTAAGAGCATCGCACTCAGATTAATCGCGATCGCTTGCCAGCCTGACAAATCAGCGACCGAAGGATCTACCATATAAGTTTCGGCCTGCCAGAAATAAACGATGATCAGCAGTGCCATCCCACTGACCCAAGTCATGTAAGCTTCCCACTTGAACCAATGAAGCTTCTCTGGAAGCTTTTCTGGAGCTACCTGATATTTCTGTGAATGGTAGAATCCCCCTCCATGAACCGCCCACAAATCCCCAGCAATACCGGGTGGATTCAAACCTTTTCGATTCAGCTGCCCCTCAACCCAATTGAAGTAGAATGAAGCCCCTATCCAAGCAACCCCAGTGATCATGTGGATCCAGCGAACCACCAGATTCAACCATTCGTGAAGATGTGCTTCAATCACTGATGGCTCCGGTAGGCCCATTTTGTGGTACGCTGCTCAATTGCAGCGAAAATGGCATACATGACGATTCCTTCGAAAGCCAGTACCAGTAAACCAGCGAAGACAAGGGGAACTTCAAAATTTGCCTGAGCTGAGAGCATCAGATGCCCCACCCCATGATTCGAGGCAACGGTTTCAGAAACAACTGCCCCTACAAACGCGAGAGTGATGGCAACCTTAAGAGATCCAAAAAAATAGGGCATCGCCCCGGGAATTCCTACTTTCAACATAATATCCAGCTTGCTGGCCCCCAATGACCGCAAGACGTCTTCCAACTCCGGTTCAGTCGTAGCAAGACCGGTGGCTACATTCACTACGATTGGGAAGAAAGAAATCAAGAAAGCCGTAAGTACGGCGGGCACTATGCCTATACCGAACCACAATACCAGGATTGGGACAACAGCCACTTTTGGAACGCTGTTGAAACCAACCATCACTGGATAAAGCCCTCGGTAGATCGTTTTAGACCAACCAATCAACAATCCGAGCAATAACCCAAAAACAACAGCAATTCCAAACCCCAGAGAAGTAGAAAGCAAAGTGTAGAGAGAGTCTTCAATGAGTGCCTCATGAAATGTAAGCATTGCATCAAAGATAACAGTTGGAGCTGGCAGGAAATATTCAGGAATCCCCCCCAATCGACAGATAATTTCCCAAAGAAGAAACATGGAGATTGTGACGAACCATGGTGCCAATCTTTCTAAGGTCTGCTTTTGCATCAACTCCATCGATTAGGCTGCTCTTGCGGTCCGAATTTGGTCGCGCAGCTGGTGAACGATGTCAACAAATTCCTTCTCAAAACGAATGTCCAGATCTCGGGGCCTCTTAAAAGGTATCTCAAGTTCCATGATCACCCGACTAGGTCGATTACTCATCACCAAGACTCTATCCGCCAAAAAAGCCGATTCGATCAAGTCATGAGTAACCAATAAGACTGTAAATTTTCTCTCTTGCCAGAGGTCACGTAGCACACACCAGAGCTCCTCACGGGTAAAGGCATCCAGAGCCCCAAAAGGCTCATCAAGCATCAATACTTCAGGTTCGTGGATCAGAGCTCGACAAAGTGAAGCTCTTTGGCGCATACCCCCTGAAAGCTCCCAGGGGAACTTTTCAGCAACATCTTCCAACCCAACGGAACTCAGTAACTCTATCGCTTTATTGGCGTGAGCTTCCCGGTTTTGACGAAAAGTTTCTCGATGGGGTCTTGCAATCTCCAAGGGTAATAACAGGTTGTTGAGGGTAGTTCGCCAGGGAAGCATCACAGAGTTCTGAAATGCCATCCCAACATTACCCAAGGGGCGCGTGACTTCTTGATTTGCAACCACGACAGAACCCTGATCTGCCTTGAGCAAGCCAGACATAAGCTTCATAAATGTTGACTTGCCACAGCCGCTAGGTCCTACAAGGGTGACGAATTCACCTTTGGACATCTGGAGCGAAGCCCCCTCCAACACAGGTGGTTCGCCCAAGTTGTACGATACTGAAACCTCGTCAATATCGACGAAATGGGTCACTTCAGTTGACCTTCCTTTGACTCATTGCAGGCAGATACTCACTTGTAAAGACCGAAGCCGCAGTTGGTTTATTTGAAAAGTCATAGGTTAGGCCAACTTGGTTAATTGATTCAGATAGTCGCTGACCTTCCACATCCCCAAATCCTAGTTCTTTAACTTCAGCCGTTATCACGTTGTCACGAATGGCCATCTCCAAGCGCTCCAATTCAACATTACGACGAGCAATTTTGTTCCGTTCCATCAAGTGATCTATAGCTGAATTGGGATCTGCAATCGTATCCATCCAGCCACGAATAATTGCTCTGACAAATCCTTTTACGAGTTGTGGGTTTTCATCAGCAAAATCTGGATTCACAATCACCGTATTTCCATAAAGCTTAAGACCATAATCCGACATCAACATCACATTGATATCTTCTTCCTTTACTCCTTTAGATTTCAGATTCAAAAAGGATGAGAATGAAAAACCTGTGATCGCATCCACCTCGCCAGCTGCAAGCATCGGCTCTCGAACGGGAAATCCAACGTTCTCAATGGTCACCTGTTTCGCCTTTATGTTGTTTGCCGCAACAAAGGCTTTCCATTGGGCATAAGCACCGTCAGGAGCGGGAGCACCGAGGATTCTTCCTTCCAGGTCTTTGGGCTTCATCACTCCGCTTTTCTTGAGTGAAATAATTGCAAATGGTGGGTTGTTGTAGACCATCAAAATTCCTTTGAGATCAATGTTCGGATTCTTGTCTCGGAATTTGATGAGTGAATTTATGTCAGCAAAACCAAATTCGTACGCCCCCCCAGTGACTCTAGGAATGGCCTCTAGAGAACCCTGGCCAGTGTCAATGGTCACATCCATTCCCTCTGCTTCAAAATATCCCTTATCCAGGGCAACAAAGTACGGCGCTGCAGGACCTTCAAATTTCCAATCCAAAGAAAATTTGATAGGAGTCAACGCAAAGGCGGATGTCACAGAGAGGATTGTTGATAAGAGGATTGTTGATAAGAGGATTGTTAGAAATCGCATGGTGTACTCCTTAATTATGGAATTAAATAGCCTTCACTCAGAGTTTGAGTTGAAAGAATTTGGTCCCATCAACAAATTCCAGACCATCTTGAGAAACAGCTCAGATCGTCAATGATCCAAGGGGTGGGGTGGTTATTCGAACCCTTAGGGCCAATAGACAGTGATGAGAATATAATCAGTTGCCCAAGACTTTGACAGTGGGGTGGGGTTTACGAGAATTGAATCTTACTTGATAAAATCTCTACTGGGTCACTTATTTTTTCTAGAAAGATAAACGACCCTTAAAATCATGATTACTGCGAGAACAAGAACAGCGGATGTAAATTGAGACTGAAATGGGTGCATGAGTTCATTTTGATGCGAATGCAGACCCTCATGAGCAAGAATGGAACTTGGAAAGAACAGGTGTAATCCCAACAATAATTTTTTCATAGCCTTCTAAAATTTAGAGGGTCCATCTGAAAACGAGCGGAACTATATCAGCAGTTAGAGTTAGGGGCAACAAGCAATTTTCTCAAAAGATGTAATTTAAAAGCTCTTACGCTGACTTTTTTGACACTTTTGCAGTAAACAATTGAAGCTTAGATCAATTTTACTGCATCCATTTTTTAGAACGCTCTTCAGCACGTAACCAACCTGTCATACGAACATTTCTTTCGTCTTCTGAAATAGTGCCTTCAAATTTTCGGTCTTCCTGCCAGCAACTTTTTAGAGACTCAATGCTTGGCCATACTCCAACTGCCAATCCAGCCAGGAAAGCGGCCCCAAGAGCGGTACTCTCTGCATTTTTGGGACGTCTGACGGTCCTACCCAGGATATCAGCTTGATCTTGAGCAAGGAAATTATTTGCTGAGGCTCCCCCATCAATCTTTAGTTCTTGGAGGAGGTACCCAAGGTCAGCCTCCATGCATTGGAGAACTTCAGCTGACTGATAAGCGATCGCTTCCAGTGCTGCTCTCACGATATGAGCTTTGCTGGTGTTACGAGTGAGCCCAATGATTAGTCCTCGGGCATAAGCATCCCAATGAGGTGCTCCCAAGCCTACAAATGCGGGCACCACGTAACAACCATCTGAATCCTCAACGCTCAAGGCCATCTTCTCTGTTTCAGAGGCATTCTGAAAGAATTCCATTTTGTCCCTAAGCCACTGAATCAGTGATCCAGCTACGAAAACAGCCCCCTCAAGAGCATAGGTACGTTCCTCACCAATCTGCCAGGCGATCGTTGAGAGTAGTTGATGTTTTGATTCAACAGCCTTTGAACCAGCATTAAGCATCAAAAAACAGCCTGTACCATAAGTATTTTTTGCCTGCCCCACCTCAAAACAGGCTTGGCCAAATAATGCTGATTGCTGGTCGCCTGCAATTCCAGCAATGGGTATAGATTTACCAAGAATCGAATTGTCAATTTCAGCGAGTTTTCCACTTGAGGGCACAATTTCAGGAAGTGCTGACAGCTCAATCCCAAATATTGCCAACAACTCCTCATCCCAGGATGCCGTTTCAAGATTACAAAGCATGGTTCTAGAAGCATTGGTCACATCTGTTTTGAAAGCTTTCCCTGCGGTCAGATTCCAGACCAACCAAGAATCAACTGTTCCAAAACAAATTTCACCAGCTTTCATTCTTTCAGATAGTCCAGGTATCTCATTGAGTAACCAACGCATCTTGCTAGCTGAGAAATATGGATCCAAAACCAATCCGGTTTTTTTACGAATCAATGATTCCTTGCCCTGCGCTTTCAGGTGCTCACAGATTGCCGTGGAACGTCTACATTGCCAAACAATTGCTGGAGCAAGTGGTTTTCCAGTGACTTTTTCCCAAACAACCGTCGTTTCACGCTGATTTGTGATCCCCAACCCGGCAATCTCTTCAATATTTACATTAGTCTTTTGCATCACATCGAGCATGGTCTTTTGCTGGGTTTCCCAAATCTGAAACGGATCCTGCTCTACCCACCCAGTTTGTGGATAATGGCAATCTAGCGGGGCAATGGATTGACCAATAATTTCTCCCATAGCATTGACGAGTACAGTTCGAGAACTGGTTGTGCCCTGGTCCAAAGCCATAATAAGTGTCATCGATTTTCTCCTTAATTAGACTGATCAGTTTTTTATTGATTACCAGGTTAAGAATTCAGGCAATCAATGTTCGGCATTGATTGGTTCCATCATATCCTCGGGCAAAAGCGCGTTCAAAAACTTCTAAATTTTCTCGATGAATTCATAATGATTGGCGGTATCAAATCCCCCAAACCTTTGTTCTTTGAATTTACAACTCAGTTTCCATAAGAGGTAAAGCGAGTTGATCCTGAGATTCATCTTCCATGTCCAACTCAGCCAGAGTGGGCAAATCTTTCAAAGACTGTAGACTGAAAACCTCCAAAAAGGTCTTAGTGGTTGAATAAAGTGTGGGTCTTCCAGGTAGTTCAGCTCGACCACTAATTCGGACCAATCTTCGCTGGAGCAATGTTCTCAGGGTACTGGAAGAATCGACACCTCTCAGAAATTCAATCTGTGCGCGTGTGACGGGTTGTTTATAGGCAACGATAGAGAGTGTTTCTAGATTCGCCGGAGTCAGTCGAAATGGTTTGATCGCATCAACCTTTCGGATCCACTCTCGGACCTTCGGCAACGTCCTCATTTGAAATCCGCCTGCAACATCTTCAATCCTAAAGACTCGTCCTGTCAGCTCGTATTCTGTGTTGAGTTGCAGAACCGCCTGACGCAATTCTTTTGTTGAGGGCTCTGTTCCCACCAAGTCTTTGAGTTGCTGAATTGTCAACGAACGAGGAGTAACAAACAGTAGAGTTTCAATGACTTCAGTCAGCTTTTTTTCCTCGACCATCCAAGCTTCTCAATTTTTGTCATTTCAGGTTAGAATCAGAATAAACCCACCAAGATCACTGCCCGTCAATCTCATTTTTTGTAGAATTTTTTTAAGCACGTCCTGTTTCTTCTAAATTCACGATTGCTCCCGTAATCATGGTCGGGGAGCCTTTTTCGTTACGTTGCGTGACAAACCCTTGGTCGTGAAAGTAGCGATAGTTGCCCGATTTTGTTCGCAATCTGTAGTGAATATCATAGGCTTCAGAGTCACCAGTTAGCAAATTACGCATACTGTTCATTGCACTTTCATAGTCCTCAGGATGAATCAATTGAATGAAGTCTTCGACAGTCTTTAGCTCATCGGTCGTGAAGCCGAGCCATCGGGCTTTGTCGGGGTGATAAATCAACTCCTTTTTGTCATAATTCCACTCCCACCAAGCCACTTTTCCTACTTCATTGGCGAGAGTTATTCGCTTGTTACTAAGTTCAACTTCCTCCATCAATTCTTCTTGTTTTCTCCGATACCTGCGAATTTCTGTAATATCGAGCAGAACCAACACAGCCCCGTCAATGTGATTCTCAATTGTCTGATAGGGCTTTACCTCTAACTGGCACCAGCGGTCATCTTTGAGTTGTACTTCCCTTTTAACTGGAACAAGAACCTTGAGAACTTTTTCAAGATCCTCCATCAAATTTGGATAAGGAAAGCTTCCAGCCAGATGGGCGATCGGCCGACCAACATCCTGGTTTAAGAGGGGGAAATACTCTTGGGTAACTGGAGTAAAATTGCGGATGCAGAGCTGACGATCCAGAAAGATGATCCCTATATTTGTGGTCAGATACAGGTTGTTAAGATCATTATTTGCATTGGTCAATTCCTCTATTTTTTTCTGGTATTCTTCATTCAATGTGTAGAGTTCTTCGTTGACAGAGTGCAATTCCTCGTTAGTGCTCTGCAATTCTTCATTGGCAGACATCAATTCTTCATTCGTACTCTGAAGTTCTTCGTTAGTAGTCTCTAACTCTTCTATCGTTGTCTGTAGACTTTCCCGAGTATGTTGAAGTTCCCGGTCCATATCTCTTAGCTGCTCTTCGGCTTCTTCGCTGAAATTAACCGTCGTTTCTTTGACCCTTTTGTCCTCGTCGTTCAATTCCTTCAAACTTTTGAAGGTAACGATGAAGAAATCCTGTTTGAACGGCCTCCGACGATAAAGAGTGACTGAGAGCCTCATCCGTTTTGGCCCTTCATCAGTATCGATCTGAACATCTCTGAACGTGATCTCGCCACCGCTTTTTTGCACAGTTCGAATCGCATTACTAACAATGATACCAACCTTTTGATCCAGCAATCTCAACAGATTATAAGTTAAATTCCCCTTGGGGATTCGAACAAACCCGTTGATATCTCCCCATACGTGTAGAATATTCAGTTCCGGATCAATAACTACAGAAGATGGAACATACTGATCCATCAAATGTTCATAGATTCCCTCTATCAGCTTTTCTGTTTTCGGCTGATCCCCCCCAACTCCTGCCTTCAGACCAATCCTAGAGTCCATTCTAACTTCCATTCGACTGGACTCTACAGCTTGGAACTCTGGGAAATAGACATCTCCTTTATTTCTAAAAATTCGAGCATGGCTATCCACGGTCCAGAAGAGATCCTGTGCTTCTCCAAGCGTCTCACTCCCCCCAAGGAACATGAATCCATTTTGGTTCAAGGCAAAGCTGAACATTGAAAGAATACGTTTCTGCACTCTTGATTGGACATAGATCAACATATTTCTACAAGAAATCAGGTCCAGCTTGTGAAATGGAGGATCTCTAAGGAGGTTATGTTGAGCAAAAATGACCATCTTCCGTAATTTTTCAACTACCTGATAATAATCACCAATTTTAAAGAAATACTTGCCAAGCAATTGAACTGGCACATCAGCAATAATGCTTGCAGGGTATCTCCCGGCACTCGCGATATTCAGTGCGTTTTTATCAACATCAGAGGCAAAGATCTTGATGTTCAGGAAGGTTTGGTGGCGCTCCATTGCTTCTGCCAACAAAATCGCTAGAGAATAAACCTCTTCACCTGTTGAGCAGGCGCTTACCCAAATGCGCAAAGGAGACTGGGAGTTTTGCTTTCGAGCTGCTAAAAACTCCGACAAAACCTTTTCACGAAGTTTATCAAAGGCCTCTGTATCCCTGAAAAACCTCGTAACTCCTATCAATAATTCGCTATGAAGGAGATGGGCTTCTGCCTTGTTTGTAGATAGATATTCAAGGTACTCATCCAAGGTGCTGATTTGAATCACCCCCATTCTTCGTTGAATTCTCCGAAGCAGAGAGCCGTACTTATACTCCGTAAAATCTACCCCAGTTTCTTCACGCAGGACAGCAAGGAGCCTATGCAGTACATCTTCTTCATCAGATGACGGGGGCTCATTACGTAACCTGAAAGCATATGGATGTTCGACATACCTGAGTATTTCCTGAGGCATGTTCTCAGGTGGTAAAATACTATCTGCAATACCAGTCTGAATCGCAGATTTCGGCATCCCGTCAAACTGGGCTGATTCTGGGGCCTGAACCAACACATAACCTCCTACCTCTTTTACAACTCGCCCACCTAAAGTTCCATCTGTGCCTGTGCCTGATAAAATAACGGCAATTGCCTGACTTTCTTGGTCACGAGCAAGTGAACGAAAAAAAATATCAATTGGCAAATTGATCCCAGAAACTGTTACCTGTTCTACTAAATAGAGCTTTCCCTCCTCAATCGTGAGTTGTCTTTTGGGTGGAATTAAATAAACGGTATCTGGCCTAATCACTGATCCATCGACAGCGTGCTGCACTTTCATGCGAGTGTGCTTTGACAGCAGTGCAACCATCATGGACTTGTAATCTGGAGAAAGGTGCTGCACCACCACGAAAGCAAGGCCATTGTCAGGTGGCATTTTTTTGAAGAATTTTTCCAGTGAATCCAATCCACCTGCCGAGGCACCTAGTCCAACAACAAACCGTGGTGCTGGATTAGATACCTCCTCATTACTTGTGGCGTCAATAAAATCAGAATTCATAGGGAATTTTCTTTCATTGATAATGAGTCACAGCCTAAAATGACCAAATCATATTTCTTAGAATCGAAATAACCACCAATACCAGAACAACTGAAAGATCCATCCCTGCAACAGGTGGGACGTTTTTTCTGACTGGGGTCAGTACAGGCTCTGTCAGGCTATCAAGGAAGCGAACAATAGGGTTGTGCGGATTTACAGGAAACCAAGAGACAATGGCCTTCCCGAGAAGAACTAGGCTGTACGCACCAAGGAGAGCATCGAGCAGTTGAATCAATGTTGAGGGCATTTTTTTGTGAACCAACTTATTAAATGTAGTAAAATCATTAAGCTATAAAAAGTAAATATTGCTACACATATCAATTCGAAAAGGCAACCATAGCCTAAAATATGTACTCATTTTCCAATTGGTGATTTTGGTGTAAACCAAGATCTAAGCTGGTGCAGAACTTGCGAAATCTCTGATGAAGGAGTAAATTAATTAACATAGTTAAATGTATCACAACTAATAGCATCGCGGCTTTTAATATCTGTGGTACAGTAAGTATATAAGTCCCTAAGTACCATTCCTTAACTTTCTTTCTTCTTCAGGCTGCATAGCCTTCTACACAGGAATCTGCATGTCAAATTCTTCCCGTGCTTCTTCCTCTCAAAACACTATTGAAATGCCGATGTTGCCAATGCGCGACATCGTTGTATTTCCTCACATGACTGCCCCATTTTTCATCGGCCGAGCTCTATCCATAGCAGCCTTGGAAAAAGCTTTGGCTTCTGATCGAAAGATTTTTGTAATTGCTCAAGAAGATCCCCTTGTTGAAATTCCGGGGGATAAAGATTTGTTTGAAATGGGAACCATTGGTCAAGTACTGCAGATCATGAGACTGCACAATGGGACGATCAAAGCACTCTTTGAAGCTCATCAACGTGGACGACTCATTGAGGCTCGAATGGGAGAACCCTACTCCTACTACACTGGAGTAGTCGAACCTGTCGGAGAAATTGAAGAAGAAAATCCCGAAATGGTCGCTCTTTCCAAAAATGTTCGCAGTGAACTTAAGCGCTATCTCAAAGACGTCAAGAAACACACCGAAGGAATTGAGAAATTATCAATTGAAAGTGACCCTACCCATCGACTGGCGGATCGTATCGCACCACTACTCAACATGGATCTGCAGCGGAAGCAAAAATTACTTGAAACCATTTCTCCTCAGCAGCGGCTGGAAATGGTCTATGAACGAATGATTGAGGAAGCTGAATTCAAAAAAGTTGAGAAAAAACTCAAAGAACGAGTTCAAGGACAAATTGGACGAACCCAAAAAGAGTATTATCTCAATGAACAGGTAAAGGCTATTCAGCGAGAGCTAGGGCAAGAAGACGGCAAGGCTGAGATTGAAGAATACCAGAAAAAAATCAATGAACTTCCTCTATCCCAGGAAGCCAAGGAGATTGGCAATCGTGAATTGAAAAAACTGAAGATGATGCCGCCAATGTCTGCAGAAGCGAACGTAGTCAGAAACTACATTGATTGGCTTCTTTCCATGCCTTGGGAGCAAAAGACTGAGGATCACTTTGATCTGGACGCAGCCGAAAAAATTCTCAACCAGCACCACTATGGATTGGAAAAAGTCAAAGAGAGAATTATTGAATATCTGGCTGTAGCCAAACAAGTCGGAGAAATCCGTGGACCAATTATTTGTCTAGTAGGCCCTCCCGGCGTCGGCAAAACTTCCCTTGCAAAGTCAGTTGCTGAAGCGCTTGGAAGAAAATTTATTCGCTTGAGTCTAGGTGGTGTCAGAGATGAAGCTGAGATACGTGGCCATCGACGAACCTACATCGGAGCAATGCCTGGTAAAATTATTCAATCACTCAGGAAATCCAAAAGCTCCAACCCTTTGATGCTTCTTGATGAAATTGACAAGATGAATAGAGGGGTGATGGGTGATCCTGCAGCTGCCTTGCTTGAAGTTTTGGATCCAGAGCAAAATCAGAGCTTTATGGATCACTATCTTGAGATAGAATATGACCTTTCAAATATTCTCTTCTTCTGCACGGCAAATGTAGCTCAGAACATCCCTGCGGCATTGAAAGATCGAATGGAGACAATCACATTATCTGGCTACACAGAGTTAGAAAAAGAACACATTGCTAGTCAACATCTTATTCCCAAACAGACCGCAGAAAACGGGCTCAAAAACGAGCAAATCAGCCTACGCCAACAAGCTGTTTCTGAGGTTATACAACGATACACGAGAGAAGCAGGGGTTCGGAATCTTGAGAGAGAGATTTCCAAAATTTGCCGAAAAGTGGCTACTCAAATAGTAACCAAGCAAACTAAACAGAAGGTGATCGTGAACCAGAAAAAGGTTCATGAATTACTTGGCGCTCCCAAGTACAAGCATGCAAAGGGTGAAGATAAAAATGAAGTAGGTGTTACTTGCGGTCTGGCTTGGACTCAAGTTGGAGGAGAGTTGTTGATGACCGAAGTGAGTGTGATGAAGGGCTCAGGTCAACTCCAACTTACCGGGAAACTTGGTGAAGTGATGAAGGAATCAGCTCAGGCAGCTCAAAGTTTTGTCAGAACCAGAGCCAATTCACTTGGAATATTCTCTCAAGTGTTTAAAGACACGGATATACACATTCATGTTCCTGAGGGAGCTGTCCCCAAAGATGGACCATCAGCAGGGGTAACCATCACCACTTCTCTGGTCAGCGCTTTGACTGGTATTCCTGTTCGGAAAGACATAGCCATGACTGGTGAAATTAGCTTACGAGGAAAAGTTTTGCCCATTGGAGGTTTGAAGGAAAAACTACTGGCTGCAAAACGAGCTGAAATGAAAACCGTTCTAATCCCTCATGAAAATTTGAAGGATCTGGAAGAGGTCCCTGATGAGATAACAAATGGATTGGAAATCCTTCCAATGAAACATGTTGATGAAATTCTGAGAAATGCTCTGTGTCGCTTTCCTGACTCGGTTCAAGATCCATTGGAAGAAGAGAAGGCTGAATCTGAGAACACTGAGGTCATCAATCAAGAGGATCTTTCCACAGTTAATCCTAGTCTCCCCTCCTGAACCATTTTGAGAGATGTCGCTTTGACGAATGTCTCTCAATTTTCGCCTGCCAGCAATGCCCGTAATTCCTTTTGAGGTTGATTCCACAAGTGATTTCGTTCCGAAATCCAACTCAAAAACTTTAGCCGCTTCAGATCAGAACAAGCTACAAAAAGAGCCTAATCAACTCACATTTGAGGAACCCAATCCAGTCTGGACAGTTTCGGAATTAACCAGAAGTGTAAGGCTTGTCCTGGAAGGTAGTTTTCGCTCGTTGATAGTAGAGGGTGAGCTATCAAATCTGCACCGAGCTGGTTCAGGGCACTGGTATTTCATCATTAAAGATGAGCATGCTCAGCTACGGGGGATTTTGTTCAAACAAGCAGCAATGCGACTGAGCTTTGCCCCTGAAGAAGGAATGGCTGTTTGGGCAAGGGGCTCTTTACAAGTTTATGAGCAGCGAGGCGAGTATCAAATAAATGTGACTGGCTTGGAGCCAAAAGGAGTTGGTGCGCTTCAAATGGCCTACGAGCAACTTCGTAAAAAACTGTTGACTGAAGGCCTCTTTGAAGCAGATCGGAAGAGAGAATTACCCTTTTTACCCAAAGCGATTGGTATTGTAACGTCTCCTACTGGAGCTGTTATCCAGGACATGCTGAAGGTTCTCAAGAGGCGATTTCCTGGCATGAGATTAATATTATTCCCATCAATCGTGCAGGGCCCCAGTGCTCCTGCATCACTTGTCACAGGGATTGAATGGCTCAATGAACGGGCGATTGAAATGGGCTTGGAAGTACTTATCATCGGCAGAGGAGGTGGATCCTTGGAAGATCTTTGGGCTTTCAACGATGAAACATTAGCTCGAGCCGTAGCTAAATCAAAACTTCCTATCATTTCAGCAGTTGGGCACGAAACTGACTTTACAATCACGGACTTCGTTGCGGATGTTAGAGCAGCAACTCCCTCCGTTGCTATGGAACTAGCAGTACCTTCGAAAGAGGATCTTGTGAACACCACAAGAAATTTATCAGAGAGACTATTTCAACAAATAACCCATCGACTAGTTCAGTCAAAAAAGGATTTCTCAGACAAAACTAAAAGACTGAACTCCCCTGAGCGAGCGCTTCAAATCCAACGAGAAAGAATTGAAGATCTTGTATATCGTCTAGAGAAATGGGGGAACTTGAGCCAAAGACAACTTCAAGAAAATCTCACTTCACTTAATCAGAGATTGTTGAATAAGAATCCAAAGCATGAAGTTTTGAAGTCTCAAAATCTTCTCAATGAAAAACATCAAAGAATTTCTAGAGCTATCTCAGTATTTCAAACTACCAAACAACAGAAACTGCATGAACTGATAAGCGAGTTAGACGCGTTAAGCCCGCTTTCATTGTTGAATCGAGGATTCAGTGTTACGATGGATCAACAACAAAAAGTTATCAAAAGTGTTCAACAAGTTAAGAAAGGACAAACACTGCAACTCAAACTAAATGATGGCAAGGTTTTGTCGAGGGTAGAGAAAATATTTACCGAAACCCCATTCAATAAGTCGAAATGACCATTGTTGTTCCTGATAACTACCATGCCCGAAGGACTTTAGAGGAAAACCACATAACCTGTATCAAGCAGGAACAGGCTCTAAGGCAGGATATTCGACCTCTTCGAATTGGTATTTTGACTACTGAAGAGCAGTCTATGGTCGAGCAGATCAACCTTTACCGCCCTTTGGGTATGTCTATCATCCAATCTTTACCAGTAATGATTGATGCTATTCATTCAAGGGATGAGGAAATTTTTGATCTGCTAAGAGCAGACAATTTAGATGGGCTTGTGATTGTAGGTTCTGGACTGTTGGAACCAAGTAAAGACTTTCGTCAAAAATTAGATCGAAAGATCATTGAACTGCGTGGAACATTGCCCATCATGGGCTTGGGCTACGGAGCACTATGGATGACCGAACTTTGCGGAGTTGGTTATCAAGCTTTGGAAGTTTCTAAAATCGGAGTTTGGGAGGTAACAAACCAAGCGAGTGATCATCCTGTTTCAGGAGAATCTGATGATCTATTCTGTTGTCCCCAAGTCAGGAAACTAGCACCTCTGAATGATTTACTTGAAGAAAAAGCTGCAGAGGGAAAATTTAGGATACTTTGTAGGAGTCAAGGAGAGCCCCTGATCTGGGATACTGACAACGGTCAATGGCTCATGCATCTTGGAAATCCAGAGTACACTTCTTCACAGATGCTCCGATTCACTTATCATCAAGATCAATTTGTTGGTCCTGAAAAATTTGACCCCGACTGGCCCTTGAACAACTGGAAGACTCATCGTAATGACTTTTTCACGCACTGGCTCAAGCACTGCTACAACCATATGAACTCAATAAGTCAAACAGGGTGAGTTCTTTGATGGCAACTGAGACAATCAATAGATTAATTCGACAATTTTTGGTTCACTCTTACCTTTACTATCGTCTAGATGAATCTTTAATCTCTGATCAACAATACGATGAACTAGCACGGGGATTAAGACATAGCCTCGCTTCAAGTGATGCTGATGCCAATTTAACTTTTAAAGAACAACTTGGATCTATCAACGGTTCGGAAGCCTCGGGTTACTCTATTCGCCAATATCCAGCAGAAATTATCAGTTCAGCTTTACACCTGCTTTATCAAAACCGGTTCAAGAATCTGATGTCATTCTCAACTTTTCTTGCTCGCTACGGGTATAGAACGAAAACAGAACTCCTTCCATAAAATGAACCGTCGGGATTGCTGGGAAATTCTGGGAATCAATCCAACCCGCAATCCCGATCGGATCCGTGACGCTTTCAGAAAAAAAGCTAAGCTTTATCACCCTGATTCCTCTGCTAATTACCCATTTTCAAAAGAAAAATATGATTTTATTGATGTTAAATCCGCAGAAAATGAGGCTTTAAAGAGAGCTCAATCTGATAGTTTATCGACTAATCCAGAAGAATTTTCGGTCAATCCTGTTGAGCAAACTTTCTCAACAACTAAATTCTGCTATCTGTTCAAGAGTTTTTCTAATCTCTCATTAGGAAAACTTTTTCAGATCCTAAGCGTTTTTCCCGCGCTGCTAGTCTGCTCGCTCATCCTTGAAAAAATTCAAAATTCTTTGGAGTTAGTAAGAGAACTTGAATTAATTATATCAATAATACTTGGGCTGATTGATGGGATATTTTTTGGAATCTTTGGCGGCTTACTTTTCTTCTGGTTACCAGGGCTGACTTTCATTTTACTGATTTGGGCAGGTATTCGCCAAAAGACGGGTTATATCACTTTTATCTTTTGTTGGCTTTTCTGCTTAGCTACTTACTTTCTTGGTTTTTATCAACCTGTGAGCAGCCTTCAAACGAGTGAAGAAATCCGGCGCAACATTGGCAATTTCTTTGCGCTTGTGATCTTACCGTCTTTCTTGTTGGGGGGATGGGCTTTCTTTTTCCGAAACGGGGACCGAACTGAGAAAGCTCAGGTTTCAACACCTTGATTTTTCAGTTGTTCTATCTGGTTTTGTTGTCTCAGGGGTTCAGTCAAAAATTCTAGTCTTCCTAGCATCACCTCTTCTAATTTATAAAGGGTAAGATTGATTCGGTGGTCGGTGATGCGATTCTGAGGGAAATTATAAGTTCGTATTCTCTCACTACGATCTCCCGAACCAACCATACTTTTTCGTTGAGCAGAACTTTCTTGTTGCCGAGCCTCTTGTTCAGCCTCATAGAGTCGAGCTCGTAATACTTTTAGAGCTTGGTTTTTGTTTTTCAGCTGGGACTTTTCATTTTGGCAACTGACAACCATTCCACTCGGCAAGTGAGTGATTCTGACGGCAGAATCAGTTGTATTTACACTTTGCCCACCCGGCCCTGAAGAACGAAAAACATCGATTCTCAAATCACTCGGATTTATTTCTACTTCTAGTTCTTCAACATCAGGCATGATTGCCACTGTGGCCGCTGAAGTATGAATTCGTCCCTGAGTTTCTGTTCTCGGTACTCTTTGTACACGATGAACACCTGCCTCAAATTTCAGATTTGCGAAAACTTCAGATCCCTTAACTGAAGCAGTGATTTCCTTGAAGCCACCAAGATCATTTTCATGTCCGCTCAGCACTTGGATCCGCCACCCGAGGCTTTCTGCGTATTTTCCATACATGCGAAATAAATCACGTGCGAACAAAGCAGCTTCATCTCCTCCAGTCCCAGCCCGAATTTCAAGAATCACATTTCTTTGATCATTCGGGTCTTTCGGTAGGAGAAGTCTTTGTAAGCTTTCTTCAAGAAATTTTTCTTCTTCTTGTTGCTGGGATAACTCCTCAAGCGCCAGTTCCTGCAACTCCTTTTCTTCACTTGGATCAGAAACGAGTGCCTCGTTATCTCTAATTTGCAGCCGCAGGTTTGTTAATTTGGAATAGGTAGATACGATTTCTTCTAAATCTGAGTGCTCAAGCGTAAGTTTGAGATATCTGGAGGAATCTTGAAGGATTTCAGGCTGACTCAGCAGATGAGTCAGCTCTTCATGCCGTTGCTTCAGTGATGGCAACTTCTCATCGAGCATATTTGCTCAGGAGCGTTGATAACGTCTACGGAATTTCTCCACACGGCCTGTGGTATCAATCATCCGTTGCTCCTTACCGCTGAAGAAAGGATGGCAACTTGAACAGATATCTACGTTTTTCTCACCACCAAGGTTAGAAAAAGTTTCGAGAACATTACCACAGGTGCAAATAAACTTGGTTGGCTCGAAGTTAGGGTGTATTTCAGCTTTCATGACAGACCATAATTTAATAAGTTAAACCAAACTTTTTAAAATAATTTACTTGTCCATCATATTCAAGAATTCTTTATTACTTTTGAACTTCGATAGTTTTTCTACCATGAATTCCATTGATTCAATGGAACTCAGTTGCGCAAGTACTTTCCTCAGTACCCAGATACGGTCTAAGTCGTTCTTTTCCATCAATAGCTCTTCTTTGCGAGTACCGGATTTATTGATGTCAATGGCAGGGAAAATTCTCTTCTCAACCAATTTGCGGTCAAGCATTAATTCCATGTTTCCTGTTCCCTTGAACTCTTCAAAAATCACCTCATCCATTCTTGAGCCTGTTTCAATCAGTGCTGTCGCAATGATCGTCAGCGATCCCCCTTCTTCAACATTACGAGCCGCACCGAAAAAGCGCTTTGGTTTGTGCAAAGCGTTTGAATCAACACCCCCTGAGAGTATCTTCCCACTTGGTGGAACCACTGAGTTGTAGGCTCTTGCAAGTCTGGTGATGGAATCCAAAAGAATCACAACATCACGTTGGTGTTCAACCAGTCTTTTAGCTTTTTCCAAAACCATTTCAGAGACTTGAACGTGTCTGGTGGCTGGCTCGTCAAAGGTTGAACTAATCACTTCTCCTCGAACACTGCGTTGCATATCTGTGACTTCTTCCGGCCGCTCATCTATAAGCAATACAATCAAATCAACTTCTGGATGATTCGTCGTAATGCTATTCGCTATCGACTGGAGGATCATGGTTTTTCCGGTCCTTGGTGGAGCTACAATCAGCCCACGTTGGCCTTTACCAATAGGAGCTGCCAAATCAATCACACGGGTTGTGAGATCTTTATCTCCTCTCTCTAAAGAGAGCGGTTCCTCTGGATAAAGGGGCGTTAAGTTATCGAAAAGGATTTTTTCAAAGGCTTGATCTGGTGGACGGAAATTAACTTCTTCGACCTTAAGCAAGGCATAATAGCGTTCGCTCTCTTTTGGGGGCCTAATGTGCCCAGAGATCGTATCCCCCGTACGCATGTTAAATCTGCGGATTTGCGAAGGAGAAACATAAATATCATCTGGACCAGGTAAGTAGTTATAGTCAGGGGCTCTTAAGAAACCAAATCCGTCGGGTAGTGTTTCCAGCACACCCGAACCGTAAATCACTCCATTCTGCTTTGTTTGAGCTTGCAACAGGGCAAATATCAAATCTTGAACACGCATACTGTTTGCGTTTTCAATATTGTATTCCCTAGCAATTTTAATTAGGGAATTAATGTCCTTTTTTTTAAGTTCAATCAAATTCAAAGTTTCTGGAGCGTCTTGGCGGGATCTGTTTTCGTGTTCACGCATAGTTTTCCTGGAGGGGGAAGACAAGGGTTGGTTGATTCAGGTTATTGGACACCTCAGACATCATACGGACCAATTTCCGTAAATTTAAGGAGGAGTTATGTTGAACTATCTTAAAGAAATTAAACGGGTCTTATGTACGAGGGTAGTACTTTGGAAGAAACTTTAGAAATTATCTTAATGAAAGCAAAGGGAGTTTGATTAGAGATTCGGTATAGAGTTGGCAGGTAAAATTCAGAATTAAGCTACCTGCCAAAAAAACTATGTCAAGGATTTTTTAAAATCATCAAGAAATCTGCGAATTTAAGAGACTCTGTAGAAAATTTTTTCTTAAAATCTTTGTTCAGTTGGTTGATTGGAGTTTTGCAATCTAGCAGCCAATACTGTGTTTCTCATCAACATTGCAATCGTCATAGGCCCTACACCACCTGGAACGGGGGTTACTAATCTAGCTTTGTCGAAAGCAGCTTCAAAATCAACATCTCCACATAGCTTACCTTTTTTGTTGGGATCCGATGATGGGAGTCTGTTGATTCCGACGTCAATCACTACAGCATTCTTCTTTAGCATTTCCCCGGTAACAAAATTTGTTTTACCAATAGCTGCTATGACAATGTCAGCTTGTTGAACATGACTTTCCAGATTTCTAGTTCTGGAATGACAAATTGTAACTGTGGCATCCCACCCTTTTTGAGAAAGCAATGTTGCCAAAGGTCGCCCAACGAGATTACTCCGTCCTAGCACGACAACCTGTTTTCCAGCTGTTTGGATTTCATACCTTTTCAAAATTTCCAATACTCCTAAGGGTGTACATGAAATAAATTTTGGTTGGCCAGTAGCGAGCAATCCAACATTCAGAGGGTGTAACCCGTCAACATCCTTTGCAGGGTCAATGGCCAAAACTGCTTGCTGTTCATTCATTCCACTTGGCAACGGAAACTGGCAAAGAATGCCATGCACGTCTGTTGAGTTGTTCAATTCATGGATGACCTTCAGTAATTCCTTCATAGTTGTTGAAGCAGGCAGATCATGTGCCTTCGAAATAATCCCAATCTCCTCACACCTTCGACGCTTATTAGCAACATATACCCCAGAGGCTGGATCATCTCCAACAAGAATCACCGCCAAACATGGACTGATGTTAAGCTCTTTCTTAATTGTAAAGATTTCTGATTTCAATTCTGAGAGGATTTGTTGACTTAGCTCTTTTCCTGAAATAATGGAAGCCACCTGAAAATCTCCAAAAATACTACCCAATTGGGTGATCATCATTTAAATTGAAAACACTCATCAAAAAAAACTTTAAAAGGATCTTTTCTATGAATCCAGTCGAGGTTCTTGATGAACTTCATCAAAAAGCAGGCGCTAATCTTAGCTTTTTCGACCGTCTTGCCGTTGTTGAGAAGTATTCAATTGGAATCGGACAAGAACTAAGATATTTGCAGAAAAGTTCAGGGATTTTTGATCGAAAAGCCTGGCTTCTACTGGAATTGAATGGGGTGGATGCTAAAAATTTTCTGCAGGGAATGGTCTCAGCAGATTTAGATAGAATTGATATCAATCAAATTCAACCTGCCCTAATTTGCCAAAACAAGGGGAAGATTCAACATCTTTTAGAGATATGGAGGACTTCACAACATCGATGGGTCCTAAGTAGCTATCCTGGAGAAGGTTTTCAAGTAGCCAATCTATTGGACAAGTTTCACATTCGCGAAAATTTTGAATTCGAGCTCCTAACACCTTCTTTTTTGCGCCTGGATTTGCGAGGACCGAGATCTCTCAACGTTCTAGAAATACTTAATTTGAACGGGTCTAGCACCACTTCTGATACTTCTTTGATGGATAAAAAAATTCTTTGCACAAAGCATCAACATCTTGGGGTTGAACACTACAGCCTATTAATTCCAGGAAAAGATGTTGAAAATGTAGCAAATAATCTTTTGGATCAAGAGGATTGCGGTTGGGTCGGTTGGGACGCATGGAGAGAAATGGATCTCATCGAGCGAATTCCAGTATTTGGTAGAGATTATACCAATGACAACTTTGCTCAGGAAGCCGCCCTCAAAGACTATATCTCATTCAATAAAGGTTGCTATATCGGCCAAGAACCCAATGCACGGCTCTTTTTTCGCGGGCACCCCCAGAAGCAATTAGTCAGTCTATCCATTCCAGCCTCAGTAGCCTCTTTAGATGTATCTACCTTGTTTTCTGGAAGTGAGTTAGTTGGAAAGATTACCACGATCTCAGCCTCCAGCCATGATGGAACTTATCTGGGGATGGCTATGGTCAAATCTAAAGTTCTTGATTCAGAAGACAGCAAGCTCTCCATTATTCCAGATGACCCAGAACCAACAATTGAATGGTCAAAATTACCCACCCATATCATGCGTTAACATCCACAATAGTAATTAGATTTTGAAAAACTTGAACCCAGATTGGACGCTAGGCTCTTACGATTTTTTTCTTCCTCCTGAACTGATCGCTCAACACCCTGCTTCCCAAAGAGAACTCTCGAAATTAATGTATCTCCCTTTGGAAAGTCATGATCTCTCTCATTATCGATTTGATGGCATCATCAATCTGTTACCAGACGATACTGTCTTGGTACTGAATAACACTAAGGTTCTTCCAAGTAAATTATTAGGGAAACGGGCGAGTGGTGCTATGTTAGAAGCCCTTCTAACAAGGGAAATCCAAAACGGAAAATGGGAAGCTTTGATCAAAAAAGCCAAAAAAATCAAATCTGGGGAAACTCTTTTCTTCGGTAAGACTCTAAAGGCTGAAGCCATTGAACGCCTCGAAGAAGGTAGTTGGGTGCTTTCTTTTGAAGAACCAACACAGCTTAGTGAAAAATTGGAGAAAGAGGGTTTCGCCCCACTTCCACCATACATTTCCAGAAAAAATGCAGATGAATTAACCAGTCTGAGCGACAAGGAGCGTTACCAAACTGTCTATGCTAAAAAGCAAGGAGCTATAGCGGCACCCACAGCAGGCTTACATTTCACAAAAGGGATTTTGGCAAAACTGGCTGAACGAAAAATTCCAATTGAGGAAGTGACTTTACACGTTGGCAGGGGAACATTTGAACCAGTGAAAGTCGATGACCCCAGGCAACACCGGATGCACGAAGAACAATACGAGATTGATGCTGGTGTTTGGAGTAGGTTGAATCACTACCGGAAAGAGGGACGACGTATTGTTGCTGTAGGCACGACGGTGGTCCGAGTGTTGGAAACATTGGCTAGGCAAGATGAGCCCAAGTTAAGTGGAACGACAGAGATTTTTATTTACCCACCTTTTCAATTCAAGATGATCCAGGGATTGCTGACTAATTTTCATTTCCCGAAATCAACTTTGCTGATGCTGGTAGCATCTCTTTGTGGCAGGCAACAGTTGTTGTCCTGCTACGAAGAAGCCGTTAGGAAAAAGTACCGCTTTTTTAGCTACGGTGACTGTATGCTATTAATTTAAAGCTTACCCATAAGCTTTTGAAAACACTTTGTATTATCAAATAATGCTAATCCGAACTTGACGATGAATAATTCTTCTCAGTTTAAAAGTGCACTTGTAGTTTTTTCAGGTGGTCAAGACTCCACAACATGCCTCTACTGGGCGCTCAAACACTTCGAAGAGGTGAGGACACTGACTTTCGATTATGGTCAACGACATCGAATCGAGTTGGGTTGCGCAAAAAAGATTGCTCAATTGGCTGATGTTCCCGATGAGGTACTATCCATTGGCACTTTTGCAGAATTAGGTGGAAATGCTTTGACTGGGAGTGAAGAGGTTGAAGTTCATCAAGAAAACATTATCGAAGAAGACTTACCAAACACCTTTGTACCTGGACGAAATCTAATTTTATTGAGTTTTGCAGCAGCAAGAGCCTGGCAATTGGGAATCGAAAACATCGTGACAGGCGTCTGTCAAACTGACTACAGCGGATACCCCGATTGTAGAAAAAACTCAATTGAGGCTCTTCAATTAGCACTGAATCTTGGCATGGAAAGACAGTTTGTGCTGCATACTCCCCTAATGTGGCTAACCAAGGCTCAAACCGTTAGGATGGCTCAAGAGCTAGGGGCTCTCGAAGCCTTATCTTTCAGCCATACCTGTTATAATGGGACTTTTCCTCCTTGTGGTGCTTGTCCAGCTTGCCACTTACGACAGAAGGGGTTTGCTGAGGCAGGAATTATCGATCCTTTGATCAAAAGAGCCGAAGAAGTAACCTGATTTTTTGAGGTGAATTTCCAAACACCCCTGTTATTTCAATTTTTAAGTGCGTTTTCTCAATCTTTTCAACACAACAGTCAGGTAGGGATCTCCAGAAATTTTGAGGATTGAAAAATAGACTAACCCTGAACCAAGCAACATCGCTGAAAATAGCAACCAGTTGATTGATGAAGCTGGGCCTAGTTCCCAATCATTTTGTTGGCTCATACCCCAAACTCCGATCCCGATCAAAAAAGCTGAGATAATATATCTAGCCAAGACTTTCGAAGACCAGAATTTCTTCAAAGGCAGCTGTTTTCTTTGCAAAAGCCAGCACAACACAATGAGTTGTCCAAAAGTCCCCAAAGATAAGGCCAAGGCCAACCCGGCCACTTCCCAAATTCCACTCAACCACCACCCCAATCCTCCAGTAAGTATCATGCTAAATAATGATGCTTTTACCGGCCCCTTGGTGTCCTGCATGGCATAGAAGAGCGCCACCAACAATCTGACAGCCGCAACGGCGGGAATACTTGAGGCAAAAATCATTAAAGTGACCGCAGTCGCCTGAACATCTAGCCAAGTAAACGCCCCGTGTCTGAAAAGAACGCTAACGATTGGTTCTGCCATCCCAATCAGACCAGCAGTGGCTGGAAAGACAATCAAGAAAGTTGTGTGAAAACTAAGTCTTAAAGTTTTCTCAACCTCAAGCCAATCTGTTCGTGCTTTTTGAAGGCTAAGTTCAGGAAAACTGGCAGTGGCAATCGCAAAGGCGAACACACCTAGAACAAATTCTGTCAACCGACTCGCGTTGTAATAATAGGTCACTTGTCCATCTGGCAAAAAACTAGCGAGATTGCGCAGGATGATAATGTTGATTTGGTAAACTGCTACTCCAAAAAGAGAAGGTCCCAACAATTTTAGTAGCCTTTTGACCTCTGGATCTAACCAGAAAATTTTTGGGAGCAGAGGTTGTTCTACCCTAAATAATGAAGGAATTTGTAAAAAGACCTGAAGAAGCCCTCCAAGCAGTACACCCCAACCCAACCCTTCTATGGGCCGCTCTAACCAAGGTGCCAAACTAATGGCACCACCAATAATCGCTAAATTCAAAAAAATTGGAGCTGCTGCTGGGGCTGCAAATCTTTTTTCAGCATTCAAAATCCCCATCGACCAAGCTACGACAGAAACCAATATCAAGTAGGGGAACATCAACCGATTTAAATCGGTTGTTAGCTGAAATTTTTCAGCATCTTCTGCAAAACCAGCTGCAAACAACCAAACAAGCTGAGGACTGAAAATCATCCCAAGTGCGCAGATCAGACCAGTGCCAAAAAGGACTAGACCCAACACTCTGGAAGCAAAACGTTTCGCTTCCTCCGCCGATCTTTGCTCACGAATTTCGGTATAAATTGGAAGAAATGCCAAAGTCATGGAGCCTTCGGCTGTCAACCTACGAAAGACATTCGGAATTGTGAAGGCCTGGATAAAAGCGTCTGTGACCAAGCCCGCACCAAAAATGTTGGCGATGAAAAGATCCCTCACTGCACCCATAATTCTGGAGAGCAATGTAAAAATAGTAACGACTCCAGCACTTTTCAAAATGCTGATGGAAACGCTTTTTTGATCTTTTGGTGTTCGACTTTTTTCAGGAATAGAATTTGGCGGGCCCGGCATAAATTTTCCCGGACTTAGGGAGACGGGGTTAATCGAATTTCGTCATGGAAGATACTCATCAGCAAACTGCAATTGATGATCCCCCCTTAAGAAATCAAGCTGGAATCCCAACCACTGAAATTCAGGATTCTTCTTTTTGTCCTTTTTTGACAAAGTAAAATCAATGATACTCAGAAAGGAAGGCTTCGGTTGCTTGAAAAACTTGTTCTCTTTTGTGGATTTCAAACCATTTCAGACTTTTTTCTTGGTGAAACCAGGTAAGTTGACGTTTAGCAAAATTTCTCGTTTTCTGTTGAATTACCTCGACCATCTGATTGTAGTTTAGTTCACCGTTCAAGTAAGCAATGATTTGTTTGTATCCAAGCCCATTGAGAGGTGAGAGTGAGGATGAATAAAGCTCCAACAAAGCTTTCACTTCCTCGATCCAGCCAATTTTCAACATGGCTTCAGTGCGCAGGTTAATTCTTTGGTAGAGTGCTTCTCGCTCCCAGTGAACACCCAAGATCATGACTGGAAACCGAGTTGTCTGATTACCAAACTTATTTTTTTGAAAAGAACTCATTTTTTTTTGTGTCGCCCGAAAGATCTCGAGACCTCTTTGTACTCTGGTTGCGTCATGAGGAGAAAGTCTGGACGCAAGTTCTGGATCACACTTGGCTAATTCTTGATAACATTCTTCAAAACCCCTTATTTTCCAGTCATTCAATACTGACTGTCTGATCGCTTTGGGTATCGGAGGCATGTCGTCCAATCCATAAATTAGCGCCTTGTAATAAAGCCCCGAACCACCCACAAGAATTGGTATCTTCTCTATTTCTCCAAGTTTGTTCAGCGTAAATTCAGCATCACGTGCATACTGGCCTGCTGAATAATGTTCATCAAGATTGCACAGGTCGATCTGATGATGAGGTACCGCTAATTGCTCCGCTTTAGTCGGTTTAGCAGTTCCAATATCCAAACCTCGATACACCTGCATTGAGTCTGTACAGACGATCTCGCCATCGATCTTTTGAGCAAGTTCTAGCGCGAGATCACTTTTTCCACTTGCGGTAGGACCTGTGATTACAATGGAGGCAGGAATCAATGGAGTCAGAATTCTTGGGTTGTCAAGAAAAGATTTTGTGTTATAATTAAATGTTCTGAATCAATGCTAGTACTTATCTATCAGTAAAAGAGGAGAATGCCTGTAAATATTGAAGTCCGTGACGGGAACGTCGGCAAGTCAATGATGCAATTGAAGAGAACTTTGATTCGAGAAGGCTTGTTCAAAGAATTGAAAAAGAGAAAATTCTACATCAAACCCTCTGTTGCAAAGCGTTTAAAGCGTGAGGCTGCAGAAAAGCAGAGAAACAAGGATTTGAAAAGAGAATTGCGAGCAGCTCAAAAAGCGGACTTCTAGGCGCACTTTCCTCGAAGCCCACTCAGTTCTTTGGGTGGGCGCAGAACCGCACCCCCGTTTCTCCTTAAGTAGATAAAAAAGAGTGCCTCAAACTGAAAGATAATGCTCAAGAAGTTGCTTGTTTTCACGAACTTCAGCAGCCGAACCTGAAAATGCTATCTCTCCGCTATCCAAAATCACAGCACGATCAGAATATCGAAGGACAGCCATCGCATCTTGCTCAACAATGATCGTTGTTATACCAAAGTCACGAATGTCCACAACAATTCTTGCAATCTCCTCCCGAATAACAGGTGCAAGTCCCTCATAAGGTTCATCCAGCATCAATAGCTTTAGATCTCTTGCCAACGCTCTAGCAACTGCAAGCATTTGCTGCTCACCTCCAGAAAGTGTCACCGCTTCCTGTTTTCTTCTCTCAGCCAGTCTTGGGAACGATTCATAAATTCGCTCAAAAGACCAACCATGCGGCTCTTCGATTTGAGCTAATTTGAGATTTTCCTCCACGGACAATCCACCAATGATTCTACGATCTTCAGGAACTAATTGTATTCCGCTTTGAGCAGCTTGGTATGAAGTCATTTCATGAACAGGTTGGTGATCCAACCAAATTTCTCCATATCTCAAGCTCGGTAGATCCGTCCTAGCAATCGTTCGGAGGGTGGATGTCTTGCCGGCACCATTGCGTCCAAGGAGTGCTAAAACCTCTCCCTCTCTAATGTCAAAACTGATATTTTGTACGACGTAACTTTCGCCGTAATAAGATTGTAATTCCCAACAGGAAAAATAGGGTCTCCTCTCAGTTTCTGGCTTTCGATGGTAGGGGTGTGCACTATCAAATTTAATATTTTCTGCTTCAGGCATGACTCTCTCCTCCCAGATATGCTTCTTTGACCTTAGGACTCTTTCGAATATCATCTGGAAGACCTGTAGCAATCACTTGTCCCTGCGCAAGAACAGAAATTCGATCTGCAAGGCTAAATACTACATGCATATCATGCTCAATAATAATCCTAGTAATCCCCCGCTGTTTTATTTTTGAAAGTAATTCAATTGTCCGATTCGTATCAATTCTAGACATTCCAGCAGTAGGCTCATCAAGTAGCAGCAATTTTGGTTTCTGAATTAGGCTCATCGCCAGCTCAAGACGTCTTTTGTCCCCCCGAGATAGACTACCAGCATGATCATGAAGCATACTTTCCATGCTAAGGTCTTCCAAAATGCTTTCTGCCTCCTGGCGTAATTTATTCTCAGACAAAATACTTTTGAAAGCATTGAACCGAAATTCTCCATCTCGCTTGGAAAAGGCAGAAATCATCACGTTGTGAAGAATCGTCAGATCTTGGAAAATTTCAGGCGTTTGAAATACACGTACAATTCCTGCCTGGTTGATCTCATGGGGTTGCTTTCCAGTCATCAACTGACCATCAAACATTACTGTACCGGTATCAGGAATCAACTTGCCAATACAAACATTCAGAAAAGTGGACTTACCTGCCCCGTTCGGACCAATGATTGCGTGGGTCTCGCCCTCCACTGCATCAAAAACAACTTCATTCAGGGCTTTTAGTCCTCCAAAGCTCTTGTTGACACCTTGGACGTCCAAAATCTTTTTACTCATCAAGACTCCTTATTTTTCGTTGATTTAGGAGGCATGATACTCTCATCACGATTCTGAATCTTACTTTTCAGTCTGGTTATACCTTCGATAATCCCTCCCGGAAGAAATATTACGATTATCATGAACAAGGCACCTAATGTTAAATGCCATCCGTCCCCAACAAATATACCTACAATCTTTACAACCGGTTCAATTAAAACATTAGGAAGAAAATTAAATGTATCTGTCAATAATTGATCGTTGAATGATGAAAAAATGTTTTCAAAATATTTGATTAAAACAACACCTAAAAGCGGCCCGAAGAGAGTTCCAACACCACCAATAATTGTCATTAATACTACTTCACCAGACGCAGTCCACTGCATTCTTTCAGCACCAGCAAGGGGATCTGTAACAGCTAAAAGTGCCCCTGCTAGTCCGGCGTACATCCCAGAGATCACAAAAGCAGTCAACATGTAGGGTCTTGTGTTGAAACCTGTATACATCATCCGAACTTGATTAGACTTGATCGCTCTTAAGGCCAGCCCAAAGGGAGAGTGGGTGATTCTCATCGCAAGGTAGAAAGCAAAGATCATTATCACTGCACAGAAGTAGAACCCACTAAAACCACTCATACTTAGCCCAAAGAGAGTAGTTGATGGTAGTCCGCTTTCGGCTGAAACGCTTCCAACCATATTGTCCAGTATTCTTGGGTCTGCTTGAGCAAGTTGAAGTCCTGTTTCACCATTGGTTATTGGAGTCAACACAGAGTAAGCTAGATTGTATGACATCTGTGCGAAAGCTAGAGTTAGTATAGAAAAGTAGATCCCTGTACGTCTCAAACTAACAAATCCAATCAAAGCCGCAGCAAATCCAGAGACTACAACAGCAAATATCATCGCTGGTATTACATTCATTGATAGAAGTTTAAAACTCCAAACTGCTGAATAAGATCCAATACCTAGGAAGGCTGCATGACCGAAAGAAAGATATCCAGTTAAACCAAATAGAATATTAAAGCCGATCGCAAAAATCCCAAAAATCGCAAATTTTTGGAGAAGATCAGGATAGGCAGCACCGAATGGGATCATCCAAATGGGCATCAGCAGTACAATTGCTGAAAAAATCACCATCACTCTAATTTCGTTGGATTGCATATTCATCTTAATTCTCCATCAATCCCTTACGTCCTAATAAACCTCTTGGACGGGTCAACAAAATTATTACTGCAACGGCATAAATGATGATTTGATCAATTCCAGGAATTATACTTTTTATCTGATTCATTGAAGCAAAAGACTGGAGTATTCCGAGTATAAACCCAGCAAGTACTGCCCCCTCAAGCGACCCCATCCCACCAACAACAACGACCACAAAGGAAAGTACAAGGAAATCCATCCCAATGTGATAATCGGGAGGTAATATTGGAGTGTACATTACTCCAGCCATACCAGCCACGATCGCAGCCAATCCAAAAATGATTGTGAACCTTCTTTCTATGTTTATCCCAAGTAGACCCACTGTCTCACTATCATACATACCAGCACGAACAACCATTCCATATGTTGTAAAATTCAGGAACGAAAAGACGCCGATTACGGTGACTCCTGTGAACACCAAATAAATTAGACGCCACCAAGGGTAAATTATATTATCCCCAAATCCTAACCAGGAACCAACTGAAGCCGATCCAGAAACAATCTCTGGTGCACTTATGGGGATTGGATTTGCACCATAAAATGCTTTGATAATTTCCTGTAAAACGATCGCTAATCCAAAAGTTACTAAAATTTGCTCAGCATGAGGTCTTTTGTAAAAAAATCTTATGAGTCCTCGCTCCATCAAAATGCCAACTAGTAACATTATTGGTATAGCTATTAGCAAAGAAATGGGAACAACATAATCAATAATGACCTGACCGGTATCACCAAACCATATCGTCAAATAGGGTTCCTCTTTAAATGCCTCAAAGAAAGTTACACTTTCATCTTTTATTTTTTTTGAAAGAGTGAGGACTTTTTGAATTGTTACTGCACAGAAAGCACCCATCATGAATAGTGCTCCATGAGCAAAATTCACAACTCCAAGTGTTCCAAACGTAAGTGTCAAACCCAGTGCGATTAAAGCATACGCACCACCCTTGTCTAATCCATTTAGGATTTGCAGAAAGATAACATCCATTGATGCCTAATCGATGAAGAATATATGTAGATGGAGGTTGCAATGAGTGTCTGGAAGTCGCAAAAAATTCATGCGACTTCCATTCAATGTGAGAATCAGACTTCGTATGGTCCTAATTCCCCACCAAAAATACTGGCATCGTACTCAACTTGTGAACGAGGAACAACTTCAACCACTTCAAGTAAGTCAAATTGGCTCTGTGGGTTCATATTACCTCGTACTACAAGAACATCTTTGAAGCACTGATGGTCTTCGGCACGATATTCAGTTGGCCCATTGCCCATTCCGTCAAATTTGAAGCCTTCCAGTTGCTTGATCACTGCAGGTGGATAGAAAGTTCCCGCCATCTCACAAGCATTAGCGTAAAGCAGGGTCTGTACGTAGCAAGTGTGGGCAGCCTGCGAGGGGGGGAAACCATATTCTTGACCAAATGATTTCAGAAATGCCTGACTACCCGGATTTTTAAGAGACCAATGCCAGTTAGTAGTTCCAAGAATGCCTTTCATGTTTGCACCGGCACCCTGGGCCATCAAACGACTGAACAGTGGCACGACAATCTCAAAATTCTTACCATTCGCTTGACGATCTCTCAGCCCAAATTGAACTGCTTGCGTCAAGGAATTCACCATATCCTTTCCATAGTGATTCAGAATCAACACGTCCGCTCCAGAATTCAGCACCGGAGTGATGTACTGAGAGAAGTCCCCAGCACCCACTGGAGTTTTGACTGTCTGGACAGTTTGCCATCCCAAAGCTTCGGTAGCGTTCTTAATTGATTCCTCCTGAGTCCAACCCCAAGTATAATCAGCTGTCAAATGATAAGCTCTCCTTTCAGTTCCCATCTCAGCTTTCAAAGGTGGAGCGATCGCTTGCCCTGACATGTAAGCATTAAAGAAATGACGGAATCCATATCTTTTCTTGTCTTTGCCTGTAGTGTCGTTTGAGTGGGTCAAACCAGCCATGAAGATAATGCCCATTTCTTGGCAGAGGGCTTGAACAGCGACGGCTGGACCTGACGATGATCCACCCGTCACCATGATGACATTGTCTTTTTCAATCAATCTTTTTGCTGACGAACGAGCTTTATCCGTATTCGTTTGGGTATCTCCAGTTGCATAGACAACTTTCTTCCCCAATATCCCATTCCCCTTCAGCATTGAAGGCTTCATTGTGTTCAGCATCCCACCATCACCCTCACCGTTCAGATGCTTTACTGCGAGTTGGTAAGCGCGAAACTCATCGGCGCCCTCATCTGCGTAGGGACCAGTTTGAGGGTAATTGAAACCCAATTTGATTTCACCGCTGCTACCCGGGTTATTCCTGAAATTTCCTTGTGCCCAGCCTTCTTTAATCCAGATTTGTGGGAAACTGGCAGCAAGAGCCGCAACTGTCCCACCCTTGATAACGGATCGACGTGAAAGGTTTTGGGTCAGCAATGATTTGTTCTTGGACATATCTGTCTCCATAGTTCTATTGACGATTGCTGAGAATCATGACTTCTTAACGAGGTGATAAATACGGTCCGTGAAGACCAGTTCCTGACATATTGTTCCTGAAAATCTCCATTTTTCCATGGACTTGCCAGGGTATTTAAAGATTCAGACTATTCAAATATTCGAAAAAATGAGAACACTAAATCATCTTTTCTCACAAATTTGTCTGACAAGGATATTCTAGTATTTCTATTTCGTAAAAAAATTCAACTTTGAGAAAAAATTTAATTCTCCAAAATGAAAATTCCAAAATGAAAATTAGTAATTTCTTAATCAAAACCCAATAAATCACATTTACTATGTTTTTTTCTGAGAATTTTTTTCGATTGTTGAGTTTAGTTAGTCTTATTGGCCAACAAACTAAGCCAAAAGACAGTTGCCGGGAATTTTTCGAAACTCAGTCCTTAATTTGTCTGCTTTTGGAAGAAGCAGCGTGCTTGTCCGGTAGAGTGAACGGCAACCAACTCAAACTGCACATTTCTGAGTCATCATTATTACCGAGTAATCAATGGAAGATACACAAATTCTAATTGTTGAAGATGAGGAAGATATTCTTGATGTTCTAAAATATAATCTCCATAAGGCAGGCTTTCAGACGTTGGAGGCTCCTAATGGTGAGACTGCGCGTAACCTAATTCGGGAGGAAACGCCCGATTTGATCCTTTTGGATCTGATGCTACCTGGAATTAATGGCTTGGACCTTTGCAAGATACTCAAAAAGGATGTGGCCACCAAAAGTATTCCAATTGTGATGCTCACCGCTAAGAGTAGTGAAGCAGATATTGTTGCAGGCTTGGAGATGGGTGCTGAAGACTATGTGGTGAAGCCATTCAGTCCACGTGTTCTGCTGGCACGAATCCAAAATGTCCTTCGCAGGAATAAAAAGTCTATCCCAGAGGAGGGTTCATCCTTGAAATGTGGTTCCCTTGAAATTCATCCGGGAAGACATCTGGCTTTGGTTGAGGGCCAACCTGTCTCGCTGACCCCAACTGAGTTCAGAATCCTTCATTTCCTCGCCCGTCATCCTGGCTGGGTTTACACTCGTGACCAGATCATCGATGCAACGCATGGTGAGAATTATATCGTCACCGATCGAGCAATCGATGTGCAGATTGTAGGGCTACGTAAAAAGTTAAATGAATCTGGAAACCTGATCGAGACTGTCCGCGGGATTGGTTATCGCTTCCAAGGCCAAGATTGAGATGCCTGCTAATTCGCTTCTGCAAAAATTTCTTGCCCCCTTTGTCATTGTTCTTTCTGGGGGTCTTCTGGCCTTCAGTTGGTGGATTGAATATTCACTAGAAAAATATGTAGAACAGACTGTTGAAGAAGATTTAATTGGCCGATTTGAACTATTGGCCATTCAACCTCAACTGCTTGTAGAATTAGTTGAAAGTGGATCTTCCTCTGAGGTTTTTCAGGTGTTTGCTAAAAAAACTCGGATTCATATTTCTATTATAGATCCCCAAACTGGCTTGTTACTGAGCGACTCCTCCAGCCTCAACCCTCCGAAAGGAAACCGGTCCAGCCTCCCAGAAATCGAGGCAGCCATAAATAATCAACCCAAAGTAACAAAGAGGTTTAATCCGGCTTTCAATACGACGGCTTTGTGGTTTGCGCGCAGAGTACCAAACAAATTTGGGAATGATTTGATTTTGAGGGTGTCTTTGGAAATTCCAACCAAAACGCCTCAAGCTGAAGGACTTTTCTTCAAGATGTTGCTGGCAATGTTGCTGCTGGTGGCTGCAACGATGACTATCAGTTTAGTGATCGCTGAAGGTTACCGAAAATCTTTAAATGAATTGAGAAGGGGCGCAGCACGCTTTGCTAGAGGAGAACTCAGAAAAAAACTGAATGTTCCTGATGATTCAGAAATTGGAGAGCTAATCCAGCAACTCAATGAGATGGCAGCAGTGCTTAACCAACGTTTTGAAAACTTGGAAAATCAGCGATCTGAACGGGAGACCATTCTTTCGAGCATGGAAGAAGGCTTTCTGGCCGTTGATAAGTATCACCAGGTTTTAAGCATCAACAGAGCTGCAGCGCAATTATTTCGGTTGAATCCAGAAAAAGTCATTGGCCAAGATCTGCAGCTTCTGATCAGAAACTTTCAATTCAGCCACTCCGTACATGAGGCGCTGACAACTCAACAACCTCTTGAAAAAGATTTTCAATTAAATGATAGCGAAGAAAACATTAAACACTTTCAGGTTAGAATCACACCTCTTCGGAAATCGAGTGGGGATCAAATTGGCGCCTTGATTGTGCTGCATGACATCACCCGCATAAAGTTGGTTGAAACCATCCGCAGGGACTTTGTAGCCAACGTGTCTCATGAGTTGAAGACACCAATCACATCCATCAAAGGTGCTGTTGAAACCCTGATTGATGGTGCTATCGAACAAAGAGAGGTGGCTGATCGCTTCCTGGGGATTATTTCTCGCCATTCAGATCGGCTTGACAGTCTAATCAGCGATCTCCTGCTTCTTTCCCAACTGGAGTACCGTGACGAAGGAGGAATACAAGCTGAAGAGGGAACTCTACAGCTTGTGATTCGTCATGCAGTAGGGATCTGCGAATTGAAAGCGCAAGAAAAGGAAATCAGCTTGGTGTGGCAATGTTCAGAAAGCATCCAGATGAGGATGAATGCCCCACTTTTAGAACAGGCGCTTGTTAACTTGATTGATAACGCAATCAAGTACAGCCCTGAAAAGCGACACGTCGAAATCCTAGCAACACTTGAGAAAAGCGAGGTGATCATTGAAATCAAGGATCAGGGCTCTGGCATTGATGCCCGGCATTTGGATCGAATTTTTGAAAGATTCTATCGAATAGATGCAGCTCGAAGCAGAAAATTAGGAGGCACTGGGCTGGGATTGGCAATCGTCAAACACATTGTTCAGTCCCATGGAGGGACGGTAAGCGTCGAAAGCAATCTGAATATGGGCAGTAGATTTGTACTAAGACTTCCGACTATTATTCCTAATAAAACCGAACTCCACGAGGAACGAAAAGAGTCAGAAACATTTTCATGATTCAGCGGGCACTTCTTAATAAAGCCAGAAGGCGATCCAGTTCTTCCGCAGAGAAATAGCTCAGCCTAATTTCTCCTTGAAAGGGGGGCTTGAGTTCTATCCGCATTTTAGTACCGAGGTAACGCTGCAATTCGGCTTCAATCGAACGCAATTCTGTATTCAAATCATCATCGATTCCAATTTTCGCTGTGGTCGGGCTAGCTCTGCTCTCACGCACCCCCAAAATAAGCTTAACCTGTTTCTCCGTTTCACGAACAGACCAGTTATTAAGGAGTATTCTTTCCCGTAACTTCAGTTGCTCTGAATGCTCTGAAAGGCTTAGAAGTGCTCGAGCGTGTCCTGCACTCAAGCGACCCATTTCCAAATCTTGTTGAATTGCTTTCGGCAAGGCCAGCAAGCGAACCATGTTCGCGATAGTAGACCTGTCTTTGCCAAGCTTCGTAGCCAATTCCTCCTGAGTTAATCCATGAAGCTGCATCAATTCATGGTAACATTGACCTTCTTCAATGGGGGTTAGGTCTTCTCTCTGGATATTTTCAAGGAGAGCAACCTCAAGGGCTTCGGTATCACCTAACTTTTTGATAATGACCGGTGCTTGAGTCTCTCCTGCCAGTTGCAGCGCTCTCCAGCGCCTTTCACCAGCTACCAGTTCAAAGTAGCCTTCTAAGATTGGATGATTTCTTACGATCAGGGGTTGTAGGACTCCCTGTTGTTTTATAGACTGACTGAGTTCTTGCAGAGCTTTGGGGTCGAAGTATTGGCGAGGTTGGTGAGGATTCGGCTTGATGCGATCAATCGGAAGAAAACGCTGAGATTTTTGCTCACTCATTTTGAAGATTTCTCAACATGAACAAAATATTCAGTATTTTGACTCTTCTTTCCCTGAATACTGGACTCACAACTGCCAAGCATTTTGAAACCCAGCGAAGTTGCAGCCTCAATGATTTCATGAAGCACTCTGGCATGAACGGCTTCTTCTTTGACTCTCCCCCCCTTGCCAACCTCTTTTCTACCTGCTTCAAACTGAGGTTTGACAAGAGCTAAAAGCTGTGAGCCTGCAGTCATCAGTTCATAAAGTTTTGGCAGTATCAATCGGAGAGAAATGAAGGAGGCATCTACCACAACTAATTGAATTGGATCTGCTAAGTTAACTGGTTCCAGATATCGGATATTTGTACGTTCCAAGTTAATTACTCTAGGATCCTGTCGAAGTTTCCAAGCTAGTTGGCCATATCCGACGTCCACCGCGTAGACTTTCTGAGCTCCGAACTGCAGTAAGCAATCTGTGAATCCTCCTGTCGATGCCCCCACATCCAAAGCTATCCGATCAAGGACTTCAATTTGGAACTCCCGAATCGCCCCAGCGAGCTTGACGCCACCTCGACTAACATATGGATGATCCTTAACTTGAACCACCAATTCTGAGTCCTGGTTAACGCTCTTGCCGGGTTTATCCACTCGTTCTGTATTGACCAGAACCTTGCCTGCCAGAATCAAAGACTGAGCTCGCTGACGGCTTGGAGCCAGTTGACGTTCAACAAGCAACAAATCCAGTCTTTGCCGAACTGCCATATGGAAGTTATTTGAACACGAATTCTAAATCTGTAATCTCCACTTCAACTTTGCCTTTTGGAATCGGAATGATCAGAGAATCCCCGACCGTCTTCCCAATCAAGGCTCGCGCAATTGGGGAGTTGTAAGAAATTTTACCTTTCTCGAGATCGGCCTCATCTTCACCGACAATCTGGTAAGTTTTTTCCTCGTCTGTTTCAATATCGACATAAGTGACTGTAGCACCGAAGATGACTTTTTCTCCGCTGAGACGACTTATGTCAATGACATTGCATTGGGCTAGCTTGCCATTGAGTTCCTGAATACGACCCTCCACGAATCCCTGGCGCTCCTTGGCCGCATGATATTCCGCGTTTTCTTTTAAGTCCCCGTGCTCTCTGGCGTCTGCGATTGCCTGAACGACTTCAGGTCGTACAACAGACATCAGATGCTTCAACTCCGTTTTGAGTTGTTCATGTCCCTGCTTCGTTACAGGGTACATTTGTTCTGACATGCTTGTTCTCCAAGATTGGAAAGAAAAATTTGAATTACGATAGTGAGTAAGTTGAATGGGTCAAGTTCTTCGCATCAAGCTAAATTCAGCAGTTGTGATCTGTTTTCTTGGGCCTGCCTTGATGATGGTTCCCTTTCAAGCCCGTGCTGATCTGAAATGCGCAGGGACTGCTCTGGCTGAATGGCTGGTCCCCGGATTAGGTTACGCAATAAATGATGACTACGACAAAGCGCTTATTTTTGGTGGATTACGGTGGTGGGCCATCAATGGCTACATGCAATATTCAGATAGTGAAAATCTCCAAGCATATCCTGATGAAGTTTACAAAGAGACAAAGAATGAGGACGGAGAGGATGTCACTGACATTTATTTGAGTAAAGAAACCTATTACACAATGGCCTATTTGAGACTGTACACCAACATTAGCCTGATCACTTTCTATGATTTCTACGATGGCGGATGTAAAGACAACACAGACACCTACTGGGAAATTTTCTCACCATTTCAGTTCTGGAAATTTGGAGATTCATATACCTTCTGGATTCCAACTGGAATCCAATTAGCGACCCCTGGCGCATCTAATCTGACCTATCATGTTGATGCAGAACTGACACGAGAACAGATGCAAAGGATTGACTTCATCAATAGTCAATTGACAGGGGCTGGGGAGGAAATGTTTTTTCGGGGATTCATCCAGCGATCAATCTACAGAGGTCTAAATCGTAGTTTTAGTAAAGGTGCCGCACGATGGACAAGTATCTTTGTGGCTAGCAGTCTATTCGCTGTTGCCCACGATGGGTCAGGATTCAGTGCCAATCCCGGAGGAGCTTTCTTGGCCGGACTTTACCTAGGTACGGTATATCATCCTGCTCAGGGGGATTTTAATTTGACAGAGGCCATAGCCATTCACTCGTGGTGGAATTCTCTGATCAGTTATAAAAATTATCGAGATGCCACCTTTGTTGAACGAGCCGATGGGGAAACTGCAAAGGCACTTCGGGTTAATAACTACCAGCCTTTGTTTGGATTTACCTATCGTTTTTGAGAACAAATGGAATTGTCTTGGGAATTAGCAGAATCAATCCTGATTCTGCTGCTGGCAGGCTCGTTGGCTGGGATCATGGCTGGCATGTTGGGGATTGGAGGGGGAATCATTCTGGTGCCTCCCCTGGTCTTTGTATTCGACCTGATGCAAGTATCTGAGGTCGTTATTCCCCATCTAGCTATTGGAACCTCGCTCGCAACAATCATTGCCACCTCGCTTTCCTCAGCAAAAGCCCATTTTAAAAGGGGTTCTGTTGATCATCAACTCCTCAAGTATTCGATCATCCCAACGTCTCTGGGAGCTGGATTTGGAGGGTTAGTAGCAGGTAGTCTCAGCGCAGGGGTACTAGTGATGATCTTTGGATTTATGGCCATCGTTGTTTCCGTCAGGATGATGATTCCCAGCAAATCCAATGAGATTGACCACGAACCGAATAGATTTTTGATTGGAAATCTTACAGGACTTACAGGGATTATCTCGGCAATGGTTGGGATTGGAGGAGGAGCCATGAACGTTCCACTGATGAACATGATGGGCATCAAGATGCATCAAGCGGTTGGAACTTCAGCTAGTATGGGTTTTGTGATTGCCCTTCCCGGAACCATTGGATTCATTGTCTCAGGTTGGGAAAATCCGGACTTGCCTGAATTCTCTTTCGGCTTCATTCACTGGCTCGCTGCCCTTTGCATATGTTTGATGACGGTAATCTTAGCTCCACTCGGTGCAGCAATTTCCCATCGGTTAAATACCAAGAAGTTGAAACAGGTCTTCGGGATATTTCTGTTGGTCGTTGCGATGCGAACTCTTTGGCGACTTTGGTCTTAATGCCTTCGAAAGATCCACGTTATACAATCTAATGAATGAAAATTCTCCCGCGGCAAACGCTTTAAAGCTGATCGTCTTCCGAATTAACGAAGAGCAGCCTTTTTATGGGATTAATGTTTTTAAGACTTTTGAAATTCAGCGAGCAAAGCATTTCACAATTAGTGAGGTTCCAAGGGCTAACGATTATATTGAGGGAATTGTCTACATCAGGAATCAACCAGTACCCCTAGTCAATCTTCCACGTTGGCTTAGAACTGATTTGAGTGAGCAAGAGGAGAGGAATTCTTCGATCATCTTCTGCAATTTCAATAACATTCAAATTGCGTTAAGAGTTGGAGGTATCCACCAAATTATCACGAGAGATTGGCAGGATGTCCTTCCTTTAACATTCCATGAGTACATGCCTGTTGACCGAAATCTTAATTACACCCTCCTTGATGATGGGTCTTCAGTCTGTCTCATTCTGGATGTGGAATATTTACTCACAGAAGTTTTGCCTCATGAATTTTCAGAGATCCAAGAAGATGTTCAAAATTTACCTTTCAAAAATGTCGAAATTCCAGAATCTCTAAAAAACGGGACAATTCTTGTTGCTGAGGACAGTAGCTCCGCCCAGTTGTATCTCAAAAATTTCTTCGAGAAGTTGAATCTCTCTTTCAAGTTTTTTGAGCATGGGGGTCCTCTCCTGGAGTATGTCCAAGGAATTTCAGACCTCTCACTGATACCATTGATAATTACGGACATTGAGATGCCCATCATCTCTGGACATGAGGTCATCAGACAATTGAAGTCTGATTCTAGAACCAAGCACATTCCGATTTTAGTCTTCAGTTCTATGACGAATGACCAAAGTCGGAAAGCTGTCAGGGAATTGGGTGCTGATGGGTTTGTCGGAAAGCGAAGTGTGGAACAAATGCTGAAACAGTTGGTTGCTACAGCCCGAATACCCTTGGCATCATCATTTTCTTGAATCTTTTATAAAAGTATTATTACAAATTTTGCCTTGATTCCCAATTAAGCTGTACTTTTCTCACATTTCTAAAATTGAAAGGTATAAAAATAAGAAAGTCACCTGCCCGAGTAGGCTTTTTGACCCTTGGGGCTGGATGTTTTGGGTATTGCTTTAGTCTGGTCTGTCAGTTCGAAAAATTTACGGTCACCATCGTCTCATCTTTGCCGTATAGCATCAAAGGAAGCCATGAAAATTGCTATCATTGGTTCGGGAATAGCCGGACTAACAGCTGCCTACCGTCTGCATCCTCATCATCAAATCACTCTTTTTGAAGCTTCTCCCAGACTAGGTGGACATTCCAATACTGTTACAGTAGATCTACCTGAAGGCAAAATTCCTGTTGATACGGGATTCATTGTATTTAATGACTGGACTTACCCCAATTTTATTTCATTGATGAAAGAGATTGGAATAGAGGGTAAAGCTACTGAAATGAGTTTCAGTGTCAAAGACGAGCAGAGGGATTTGGAGTATAACGGGCACACACTAAATACTCTTTTTGCACAGAGGAGAAATCTTGTGAGGCCTGCGTTTTGGGTGATGCTCAGGGATATTATCCGCTTCAACAAAGAGGCAAAGGAACTGTTGGAGAGCGATCAAGATGATCTTACCCTCGGAGACTTTCTCAAGGAGAGGAGATATGGCGATTTATTCTGTGATCATTACATCATCCCAATGGGTGCAGCGATTTGGTCGTCGAGTACCGAACAAATGTTGGATTTTCCCATCAAATACTTTGCAAGATTTTTTGAAAATCATGGGCTTCTAAACGTAGTAAATCGACCTCAATGGTATACGATACCAGGGGGTTCTCAGGAATATGTCAAGAAGTTGAGTTCTTCATTTATTGACAACGTTCGGTTCAACTCCCCAGTGATGGAGATTCGTAGAAAACCAAATTTTGTTGAGATTTTTTCTGCAGTTGGCAAAGAGCGCTTTGATGAAGTAGTCCTTGCCTGTCATTCTGATCAGGCTCTTGGTCTGCTTAAGGACGCCACCAAAGAGGAAACAGAAATTCTTGGATCAATTCCATATCAAAGAAATGAAGCTGTGTTGCATCAGGATATTTCGCTTTTACCCAATCGCAAAAGAGCTTGGGCTAGTTGGAACTATCATCTAGATCATACCCAGCAGGATACGGTAGCGGTGACATACAACATGAATATCCTCCAACACATTCCGACACCTACCCACCTGTTGGTTACCCTAAACAGGACAGAACGGATTAAACCGGAAAAGATTCTTAGCAAAATTGATTATGAACACCCTGTCTACAATGAAGCTAGCGTAAAAGCCCAGCAGCGTCATAGCGAAATCAGTGGTCTAAACAGAACACATTTTTGCGGGGCCTACTGGAGAAATGGTTTTCATGAAGATGGAGTCGTGAGTGCGATGAACATGCTTCAACTTCTTGAGATCCCCAAAGCTGCCTGAAATGGAAAGTTGTCTCTATACTGGACGCCTACGCCACAGGCGTTTCAGCCCTACTTTACACAGCTTTAGCTATCCAATTTATCTTAGCTACCTTGATCTTGGGGAACTAGATCAGGTATTTTCCCTCTCGAAAATATGGTCCAAAGAAAAATGGAGGCCAGTTTGGTTCAAACGTGAAGATTACTTTGGTGATCCAACCCAACCCTTGTCTGAAAGTGTCAAGGATGCTGTAGAGTTAGAACTAGGCTTTCGACCCAATGGATCTGTCAGAATCCTGACCCACATGCGTTCATGGGGATTAGGTTTTAACCCCGTTAGTTTCTATTATTGTTTTGATGAAAACCAACAGCATCCTGCAGCAATTTTAGCTGAGGTGACTAATACCCCTTGGAATCAAAGGCATAGTTATTTTTTAGATGGAAGAGATCAGCCTAAACACGCTCAGGCCTTTCAATTCCAAAAAAAATTCCATGTATCCCCATTTCTGAAGATGGACTACAAGTATGACTGCCGATTTACCCGACCCACAAAGAGTTTGATTGTTCATATGGAAAATCATCGAAAAGGGGAAAAACACTTTGATGCCACGCTAATTCTCAAGCGTCAGGAATTTAGTCCCGCAACAATGAGAGAAATGGTTTGGCGTCACCCTTTCATGACTGCCCAAGTCCTTGGAGGAATTTACTGGCAAGCTTTTAGGCTGTGGCTTAAGAGAATACCTTATCAGCCACCACCAAGCACAGTTGAGATGACAACTCCACCACCGTCTGATTAATTCTGGCACAATCTAGGTTTCTAATGCGCTCCAACCAAGAACTGTCTTTTCCAAGATCAGAAACTCTTCTCTCTGAGAAGCAGCCAGAAAGTGATCTTCTGAAACGTTGGAACAGATGGAATCGTAATCTGTTCATCCGGCGAACTGATAGTTTAACTCACGGAAAGATCACAGTTCACGATGAAATGGGCACGTACATCCTTGGTCAAAAGACGGATCTTTGTCCACTTGAGGTCACGGTCCATATTCATGATTTGCACACCTACGCCAGCATTATTAATAGCGGAAGCATTGGCGTTGCAGAAGCTTACATGCGGGGAGAGTGGACCTGCTCCAACTTGACTTACCTTGTAAGAATTTTTGTGGTGAATCGTGAAGTTTTAGACAAAATGGAGCAAGGATTTGCACGTTTTGGAGTAACAATTCACGAGATCTTGCATAAATTCCTGAACAAAAACACAAAACAGGGCAGCAAGAAAAACATCTCAGCACATTATGATTTGGGAAATGAGTTCTTTAGACTCTTTTTAGACCAAACCCTCATGTATTCATCAGCTATTTTTGAAGATACTGAAGAATCATTAGAAAAAGCATCCAAAAACAAGATGGATCGGATCTGCAAAAAATTAGAGCTTAAACCTCAGGATCACCTTCTTGAAATTGGTACTGGATGGGGAGGATTTGCCATCCATGCTGCTCAAAATTATGGCTGTCAAGTGACAACCACCACTATCTCACAAGAACAATTTCAACTAGCGAAAGAGAGAGTGAAGGAGTCTGGTTTACAAGACAGAGTCGAGGTTTTGAAGGAAGATTATCGCAACTTGAATGGTCAGTACGACAAGCTTGTATCAATTGAGATGATCGAGGCGGTAGGACATCAATTCCTTCAGGGTTACTTTCAAAAATGCAGTTCCCTGCTCAAAAAGGACGGGATGTTGCTGCTTCAGGCTATCACGATTGATGACCGGAGGTACCAACAAGCTAGTAAAACAGTCGATTTCATTCAGCGATATATTTTCCCAGGTGGGTGCTTACCTTCTATCAGCGTGATGGCTGAACATCTCCGTGAAAGCACAGACCTTTGCATTTATCACCTGGAAGACATCACACAGCACTATGTGACAACCCTAAAAAGATGGAGAGAAGGTTTCTTTGCAAACTTAGACCAAGTCCATGCACAAGGATTTTCTGACGAGTTTGTGAGGATGTGGGAATACTACCTGTGCTATTGTGAAGGAGGCTTTAAAGAGCGTGCGATTGCTACGGTTCATTTGATGGCGACCAAACCACTCTGTAAACCCAGAGACCTAACTTGCCAAATTTGAATAGTTGTCCCGAAGATTTTTCTCAAGAAGAACTGCTGACTGCTTTTGTAGGGCAAGATCCTAGTTTTGTGAAATAGTTCCAGTGGAACTCTGCTCTCTGTCCTCCCGCCAAACATGCCACTGATGACGAATTGAAGCTCCTAGCGAATCTCTTGCTACCAACTCAATAAGATTTTTTCCTTCAAGTAGTGGCGAATTCCATACAATGGCCTCTGTACGCTTGTTGTTCAAGCTGAAGTAATTCAACTTTTTTCCATTGACAAAGCACTGTAGGTCCTCCAGTCCATCATCGTCGCTAAGATCAATATTCCAAACTAGCTTGTCATCTCTGGTCAAGATGGGTAGATCATCCCTGATGAAATTAGTTTGAAAAACTGGAGGTTCAACTATGGCCTCGGGACCAATTTCACCCATCCAATGATAATTCCACAGAGCATGGTCTACTCTGGGTACAAAGAGCGCAACTTGCCAACGGCCAAGTTCCTCTATTCCTTGAGGAATTCGTACCAGTAAGTTTTCTTCATAGAATTGACCATCTTTCAGACTTTTCCATTCCACCCGGTCTTGTAACCAGATCAAACCATCCTCAGAACTTCCGATTCTCAAAACTACTTCTTCAAGTTCTTGAGGGTCCTGCATTTCAAGATTCACCTTTAGAGCAAGTGTTTCTCCGGATTGAGGGATTCCGTCCCCATTACCAACACTTCCGGCAGTCCCATTATCAATGATCTGAAATCCCATGCTGAAGGTTGGTAATACATCTGGGACTACTGACCATAGAAACTCTCTACGCAAAAGTTCTTGGTCTTCACGTTGAAGAACAAGAAAATCCAGAGGAAGCCAACTTGGACTTTCTTGTTGATCAACATCTATTTCACGAACCCAAAGGCCTTTTTCACCCCCTTCTAGTTTTCCAAAGGGGAACTCAATGTCATCTAGCCAATCTATAGAGCTTTCAGATACTACCAACACCCTCTCCATGGGTATACTGCCCTTATTTTCAAGCTGAACCTTAATTCGTAACTTGCGGTCAGAGGCAAATGGAGGAGTGATTTCTTGCCAGACACCCAAGTCAATCTCTTGCTCAAAAGAGATTTGTAGATCTGGCAATTCCGTTGGACTCGGGGAGGAAAGTGTCCAATCTAATTCCGCTTGCTTTGAGATTTCACTGACAACTTCTTTCTCAGCCTGAGCCTGCAACATAGCATGAGACCTGGCAAGAGTTGCTTTCATCGTTTCCTGATACGGTAGATGCTCTCGCAATAATCTAACTGCAATCCGAACATAATCATCATTTTCAATCTCTGCTGCACTGAGTGGCTTATCCATATCAGTTTCTTCATCTTCTGAATCTCGCATGTAGTGCAGGATATAATTTTCAGCCTTACTCTCCTGTTGAAGCGAACGTAGATGGATGTTGTTTTCCGATAAGTAAAGTGGATTCAGTTGCAAATCTGGTTGCACACCAACATCCTGAATTGAGAGATTATCTGGGGTCAAGTAACGGGCAATGGTCATTTTGAGACCAAAATTACCAGGCATACCCCAGATGGACTGAACCGAACCCTTACCAAAGGTCTGCTCACCAACAACTATCGCACGATTATTTACCTTAAGGGCTGCACTGACTATCTCTGAAGCTGAGGCACTTTGGCCATTCACCAAAACCACGATGGGAATGTTCTGAATTTTAGGGGAGCTCAAAAGTTGATGAGAGTCGTAGCTTGTTAGGTCGGTGTTGGTTTGTGTCGAAACAATTCTTTTCTCCGGGGGCAGAAACAAGTCACTTACCCTCACAGCTTCCTGAAGTAATCCTCCTGGATTTCCGCGTAAATCTAAGATCAAACCTGCAACTGAGTCGAGATTGTCCAATTGCTTTTCAAGATCAGTAGATGTGTCTTCCTGAAAAAGTTTCAGCCGAATATAACGAACCGGAATTCCATCATCGAATCGCAGATCTACAGAATCACTACTAGTGATTTGAATATCCTCTCTTAGAAGCTCATAAGTGATCTCTTTCCCTGATCGCTCAACTGTCAAATCCATTCTAGAGCCTATCTCCCCACGCAAGCCCTGCATGATTGCGCTCAAGCTCATTTTTTTAGTTGATTCCCCATCAATTTCCTTGACCTGATCTCCAATCCGCAGTCCTGCACGTTCAGCAGGCCCACCTTCCATCAGAGAAATAATAGTCAACTGCTTATCACGACTTCCAATGACGATTCCGACACCAGCAAATCGGCCTCGGGTATTCTCGTTAAACTCAGCATAGCTTGATGGTGGAAGCACAACTGAATGAGGGTCTAAGCCAGACATGATGGCGCCAAGAACGATTAGCTCCAGCTCTGTTGACTGGTATTCGGGCAGCTTTTCGTGAAGTTTCAGAATGAAGGATTGGAGCCCCTCATACATTTCTCTGAGAGACAAAGGGGGATCCAGCCTAACCAAGGTGCTTTCACGAAACAGAATACTCTGGCTCTCAGATTTGCTTTGGGGAGTAACAAATCGTACTTCTGCAATTTCTTTTTCTAATGCCAACAGTGCAGCCTCTTGAAGTTCTGAAAAATCTAATCGCCCCAACTCCAGGTAATCCAGTTGAATTCTAATCAAAACTTCTGCAAACAATGGCGTTGGAGATGGCTCTGGTTCCCCTGGCAATTCGGGTCCAGAAAGTCCGGGCAGGCAACCAGATAAAAGAATTGAGGTGATTGTGCTGAGGAGAACCCAGAGTATTTTTTTTTGGATACTTTCCACTTTCATTTACGCTCAATCTGTTCGATTAGTTTTATAAATTTTGGAATGCCCATTTTTCAAAATCACAAAGCTTACTCTTCACGTAGAACAACAGCGGGTGGAACTTTGGACATCTTCAGTGCAGGGTAGAGGCCTGCAAGCAGAGCGGCGAAGACAGCCAACAGCATGTTGTAAAATAAAACACTTGGTTCTACCAGAGTAGGAAAGGTCCAACCGAATGAACGCTGATTTATTACAAAAATCAAAACCATGGCCATCATTATCCCAACTGGAATTGCAAGGACTCCCGCAACTATCCCCATCAATCCACACTGGCTTGTCAATAATCTCCAGATTTGCCCAGGGGTCATTCCTGTGGCACGCAATATCCCTAACTCTCTCTGACGTTCTAGCTGCAGTGCCATCAAAGAACTGAGTACACCTACGAAGGCAACTCCCGTTACCAGTAGTTGAAGGACACCAGTAATTGCAAAAGTTCGATCAAAAATTTCTAAGCTCACTTCTCTCAGGGAGACATTTGAACGGATGATCAAAGGCTGTGGAAGGCTTAGTCGGTCAAAAACATCCTGAAAGCGTTTGGGAGTCCATTCATCTTCAAGATAAAGTGCAACTGAATTAACTCTGGGATCCTTCCAAAATTTCTCCAGGTGGTTGCGATGAATTATGGCGTGGCCTCTTTCAGAACTGTAATCGTAGAAGACCCCTTTGATTTTAAAAATTTTATCACCTTTCGGAGAGGGCAACACAAGCTTGTCCCCAATCGACAGAGCTAATCTGTTTGAAAGAGGTTCAGAAACTACAATTGATTGTTGTGTATCAAAGCTATTCCATGGATCCTTGCCAGCCTCTTTGAAACTGTAAGAAGCATACCCCTCATCGGGTAAGTCCAGAGTCAATAGATCAACCTCACCAAAAGCAGTGTTTACCTGAATTCTTCTATTTCTTGTGAGATGAGCAACCCCCTCAGCATTTTCAAGGATTTCAATGCTCTCCGGTAACAAAATCTTGTCGAGGTGTCGTGAATTTCCAGGTGGAACAACGTAAATATCGGCCCAAAGCTGTTTTTCCAGCCAGTAAAAGACTGTGTGTCGAAAACTACCCACCATGATTCCGAGACCAATTGCTGCTGAAATAGCTACCATCAGGGCTGCAATCGCAACACTGGTTCTACTGAGTTCAGCTTGAACCCCTCGAGTGGCCATACTTCCCAGGACCCCAAAGAGCTTGGTCATGATGGGCCTTATCAGTGTCATAGCGAGGTTTGTCAGATGAGGAGTGAGAAATGCCAAGCCTACAATCAAAGAAAACAGACCTGCGTAACTCAGGATTAAATCTTTGGAGGGAAGCCACAATAAAAAGACTCCTGCGAAGCAAAGGCCTAAGCCCCCGTATAAGCTCCAACGTAACGTCCTGCGAAACGATTCTTCACGCGACGATCGATTCAAAACCATTCTCGGTGGAATATTTGAAGCCTCTTTGGCAGGCGGGATCACAGCAAGAAGAGTTGCTCCCAATCCAAGACCAATACCTTTAAGAAGAGATAAATTAGACCACTGAAGCTCCCGAACGGAGAGAACATAGTACAAATCGTTGATGGTTTGAGTTACATAGATGACAAGCAGATTTGCCAACTGACTCCCACCGACCAAACCTATAGAAGTCCCTACAATCCCAATCACAATTGCTTCCATGAGAATAATGCGAAATATCTCACCTCGCGTGACTCCCACGGCTCGAAGTTGGCCCAACAGGCTGTAGCGTTGGACCACAGAGAAAGTCATCGTGTTGTAGATCAAGAACATTCCTACAATGAGCGAAAGCAAGCTCAGAGCGGAAAGATTCAAGTGGAAGGCACGAGTCATTTTGTCAGCAGATTCAAGTCTTGTTTGTGATGATTCGACGCGAGCACCAATGGGAAGAGTTTCATTGAGCCTCTCAATTTGTTTATTTTTTTCTTCTTCATCACCGTCCAAAATCAGATCTATCCTCGATAAATCCCCTTTTTGCTGGAGTAACTCCTGAGCTGTGCTGATATCGACAATCAACAGTTTTGAAAGGGCTTGACGCGCGAAGCTATCGTCAATTTTCAGAAAGGCAATCAGCCTAAGTTTTTGAGGCAAGCCCCCGACTTCAACTTCGAAAAAATCTCCAATTTGAATACCTAACTGTTTAGCTAGATCGATTGAAACGACAACAGTATTCCGTTCTGTTAAAAATGCCGTCAGATTTTTGCTGTTTCCACCACCTAAATCCTGCAAATATGGTCGAAAAGGGGCTTCTGCAAAAGGATCAATTCCCAATAACTGGAACACCTGATCCGGTTTTTCTTTCAAAACTGCAAAACCTTCTAAAACAGGGGCTGCTTGCCTGAAACCAATTTTTTGTTTCAACTCTCGATAAGTCTCTTCAGTGAGATATTCTCGGTCAGAGATGATTTGATGAGTCGAACGACCACTCACCGATTGAACTGCCAATTCCATCGATCTTTGTGCACTGGCATTTGTCAAATCGATTGAGAGAACAATGGTGACCCCCAAGGCAACTCCAATCACAGCCAATCCAAATTGCCAGGGATGACGCTTTAGATATCGAAAACTTGATTGATAAAGAATAGGTAGCATCTAAGTATTATTGGTGTTCTTGGTGAAAATTTGGATAGAAGTAGCCTGCTTGTATTTTTGCAATCTTTACGGCATGGTCAAAAGCAAAAGTTTTTTCCAGCCAGATGCCGCTTGCCATCTTGCTCCTTAAGGTGCTACTAAAATTAGTCATTTCAAATCCCCGATTACTAAAGCAGATTTCTTTTCATGCCAAATAACCTGATCATCGTAGAATCACCGGCCAAGGCTAGGACTATCAACAAGTTTCTTGGCAATGATTATATTGTTGTCGCCTCCATGGGCCACGTCCGTGATCTTCCAGAGAAAGAGCTTGGTTTTGATCCCTCGAATTATTTTGAACCGCGTTATGAGATCACCAAGGATAAGAAGAAAACAATCGCAGATATCAAGAAACGAATCTCCAAAGAAACTGTGGTTTATCTAGCAACTGACGAGGACCGTGAGGGTGAATCTATATCTTGGCATCTAATCGAGGCACTTAAACTTCAAAAACATCCTGACATCAAGCGGATCGTTTTTCATGAGATCACCAAGCCTGCCATTTTAAAAGCCTTGCAGAATCCAAGGGATGTTGACACCAGCCTCGTGGATGCCCAACAAGCACGGAGAATTTTAGATAGAGCTGTAGGCTACGAACTCTCACCGCTTTTATGGAAAAAAGTGAAACCCGGACTCTCTGCGGGTAGAGTTCAAAGTGTAGCAGTCAGAATACTTGTTGATCGAGAGAGAGAAATCCGGGAATTCAAGCCACTTGAATTTTGGAGAATTCGAACCGCTTTTCAAAAGTACGATTTCCAAGCAGAGGTGGTTTCCTACAAATCTAAAAAAACTGAAAAATCTATCCCAAATGAAGCCACAGCTCAGGAAATAGTCTCATCGTTGGAAAAAGGTGGAATCTGTAAAATTGCTGATATCGAAGAAAGAGAGACCGCCAGAAGACCCGTAGCCCCCTTCACCACCTCTACTATACAGCAGGAAGCATCATTAAAACTAGGATTCTCACCTCGGAGAACAATGTCTGTCGCTCAGCAATTGTACGAGGGAAATTTTGAAATCCCTGATTATAGTGGCGGCTTAATAACCTACATGCGAACAGACTCGACAACGCTTTCTGAAGAAAGTTTGCAACAAGCTCGACAAGTCATTCTTTCAGAATATGGGATTGAGTACGCTCTTAAGAAGCCCCGTCGATTTGCTACCACAGCCAAGGGTGCACAGGAAGCTCACGAAGCGATTCGACCCGTCGATTTGAGCATGAAGCCTCAAGATGTTCGGGCCCATTTGAGCCCGGAGATGGCAAAGCTTTATGATCTGGTTTGGAAGAGGATGATCGCCTGTCAGATGACGGATGCAATTATAGCACGGACAACTCTGAAGTTGGAGGGAGGGAATCAGAAAGAGTGCCTCCTTGAGGTCAAGGGCCAGCGGCTTGTGTTTCCAGGATTCTTAAAAGCCTACACAGAAGGCTCTGAAAATCCTGATGCAGATCTTGAAAAAAAGGATGTGATCCTACCGAAAGTCGAGAAAGGAGAGGAATTGGGGATCAATAAGGTGATTCCAGAGCAGCACTTTACCAAGCCCCCACCGCGCTACACGGAAGCAGGTCTAATCAAAAAACTTGAAGCAGAGGGAGTTGGCAGGCCTTCCACATATGCTCCGACTATTTCCACCATTCAAGATCGGCAATATGCCGAAAGAGGAGAAGATAAACGGCTCAGGCCAACAGATCTGGGTGAGGTCGTTACAGATTACTTGGTGAATCACTTCACTGACATCGTGAATTTGAATTTCACCGCAAGAATTGAGGAGGACCTAGACGAAATCGCCAATGGAAAACGAGATTGGGTTTCCATGATGACTGAATTCTATCAACCCTTTCACGAGAACATTGCTGTAAAACAGGAGTTACCTCCTGACAAAGGGGAAAAGGTTTTGGGAACTGACCCACAAACAGGCCGTCAGGTCAGTGTTAGGGTTGGTCGTTACGGTCCAATGGTTCAAATTGGAACTAAGGATGATGAAGACAAACCCAAGTTTGCCTCCCTTCCCAAAGATCGAAGCATGCATGAGATTCAACTGGAAGAAGCACTAAAGCTCTTCAGTCTTCCTCGACATTTGGGCAACTTTGATTCCTCTGATGAGGAAATAATTGTTAATCGAGGCCGTTTTGGCCCTTATGTCAAACTTGGTAATCAATTCTTCTCCATCCCCAAGGAAATTGACCCTCTGCAGATTGATCGTGAAGAAGCAATCGAGATAATCCGTCAAGGCAAAGAAAGCAAAGCCAAGCAGGTCTTACATGATTTTGGTGAAATTCAAGTGCTGAAGGGCCCTTATGGACCTTACATCAAATACAACAAGAAGAACTTCAAAATCCCCAAAAACACGGATGCTGAGTCACTAGACAAAGTCACCTGCGAGCAAATTATCTCAGAAGCCCCACCTCCTCGTCCAAAGCGCAAAACCAAGGCCTCGTAATGGGTTAGAGACTCTGACTAACAGTCGCCGCCCGACAACAACCACCTAATGGTGTAGCCCCGAAGTATGCGAACTCATCTATCCGCACTCGTCATCCTTGCGCTGAATTTTCTTATTTTTCTGGTTCTGAACCAATTTTTGAATCCGCATCCGGATATGCTGGACCATTGGGTGTGGTCACGTTTTTTGAGTGCCTCGTACTACGAGCACCCTCCGATGGTGGCTTTTTTGATACGCATCATCACTACCATCGGCGGCCACCACGAGACCACCCTAGAAATCGGTGCTCAGCTTGTAAATTTATCCATTCTTTATTTGATCTATCGTTTAGCACTCTCCATTTTCCACACTAGGGCAGCTCTCTTTACAATACTTGTGTTGAGTTCAATGCCCTACTTTACATTGGGAACAGTCTTTCTTCACATCACCCAGCCCTTTGTTTTTTGTTGGGTGCTAGCACTAATGCTGCTCGTCCACTATCACCGTGAACCTCATCCTCGGTGGCTCATTTTCATAGGAATTGTCTGTGGTCTTGGAGCCTTATCCAAATTCATCATGCTCCTCTTTTACATTGGGCTTTTCTTTCATGCGTTGATTTACCGAGACGCCCGAGACATTTTGAAATCTCCCTGGCTCTACATGGCTGGAGTGATTTCACTCACGATCTTCTCGCCAGTTATTTTTTGGAATGCCGCTCATGATTGGATCTCTTTCCGTTTTCAATTTGGCAGAGGAATGGGTGGTGACGAATTTGGTGAAAACACATTTCATTTTTTGATTGGCCATATACTTTTATTTTCACCTCTCTGGGCAACGGTGGGATGGTTGGGTTTAACCAGTTTGAAAGATCGTTTTCGTTCAGGTCGACACCCTGAATCTGTCATTCTGGTACTCTCACTGTATCCGCTTTTTTTCTTCACCATCATGAGTTTGAGAGGATCCATCGCAGACCCGCACTGGACAAACCTCTTTTACCTTGGCTTAGCTATTCTTCTGGGGCAGGCCCTCTCAATTCATTGGAAAAAATATAGGTTGGCCTTGGTTGGAGCAGCATTATTTATCAATGCTGGCTTGATCACCGCAGCAGTCGTTAACACCTATGATCCACTTTACGAATGGGAGGCTCACGAACTAGACAGTCCAAAACTTCTGATTAGTGATGGTGTCCCTGCAGAAGTAATCAACAAACTTGAAGCACATCACAAAAGGCTCTACGGCTTTGACGCTTTTGAGGAATTTCTTAACAAACATCTCACAGATTCTGAAATTAATGCTTATGGTGACCAACTTCGAAAAGTAAGTCATGACACTTTCAGCAATCGATTCAATCAGTTTCTTCAGTGGCCAGAAACTGTTGATGAAATGAGGAAATTACTAAAGAAGAGGGGATTGGGTGATCCTCAATACATTGTCAGCAGAGAATATCAATTGAGCAGTGCGCTTAGTTTCTATTTCCCACACCATCCATGGCCACACAGCTTGGAGAAGACGGAGAGAAATCTCTGGTCCCCAAGAGAGGAAGTGAAGAAGTCATCTTTCCTCTTTGTTTGCGCTCTCTATGATTGTGATCACTCCAGTCGAGTCTTTGAAAGGACAATGGGCGTTCAACTGGCTGACCTTGGAGAGGTCTTGATGAGGCAGGATGGAAGGCTCATTCGTGCGTTGAGACTCTACTCACCAGCAAATCTGGTTTCAACTGAGATTGATCCACTAACCAGTCTAGCAGCATCTCAATAACGTTGAGATAAAACACACAGTCGGCTGATCACTTGACTCACAGTATTTTCACCAATAATATTAGGTTTTTTTGACTTTCCTCAATCAACGGCTCTTTAGATAGAATCCTTGGTTCAGCCGAGCTCAACCACTCGTATCAATCCAGCAAGAGGGACCATGGCGCAGACCATGTTTGAAAAGATTTGGAACTCCCATGTCATCACCGAACAAGATGGCAATACCATCCTCTATATTGACCGTCATTTGGTCCACGAAGTCACCTCACCTCAAGCTTTTGAGGGACTTAGGATGGCGGGACGCCCCATCCGTTGTACTGGAGCGACCTACGCCGTGCCAGATCACAATGTTCCAACCAAGGACAGGGATAAACCAATTGCCGACCCGATCTCTGCCAAACAAGTGGAAACACTTCGACAGAACTGCAAGGAATTTGGCATCACACTTTTTGACCTAGATGATGAACGACAAGGAATTGTACATGTAGTAGGCCCTGAACAAGGGTTGACCTTACCTGGTTCCACTATCGTCTGTGGAGACTCGCATACAGCTACTCACGGAGCTTTTGGAGCACTCGCATTCGGTATTGGGACGAGTGAAGTAGAGCATGTGCTCGCAACACAAACTCTGCAGCAACAGAAACCGAAGACCATGAAAATTGAAGTCCATGGATCTCTACCAAACAAAGTGGGGGCCAAGGACATCATACTGGCGATTATCGGGAAGATTGGCACTGCCGGAGGAACTGGCTATGTACTTGAATACTGTGGTGAGGCGATTCGTGCACTTTCGATGGAAGGTAGGATGACTCTCTGCAATATGAGCATTGAAGCAGGCGCTAGAGCTGGAATGGTTGCTCCTGATGAGAAAACCTTCGAATACCTGGCAAATCGGCCCTACGCCCCCAAAGGTGATGAATTTGAGCAAGCGGTCGGTTTCTGGAAACAGCTGGTTTCAGATGATGGAGCTACATACGACAAAGTAGTGATTCTGACAGCCGAAGATATCCTTCCACAAGTGACCTGGGGCACAAATCCTGGCATGGTCACAGACATTCAAGGTCAAGTTCCAGATCCTCAAAAGATTGAAGATACCAACGAAAGAAGAGCCATCGAACGTGCCTTGGCTTATATGGATCTCAAACCAAATACCCCAATTGTTGATATCAGTATCGATCGAGTTTTCATTGGTTCATGCACGAATTCTCGAATTGAGGACCTCCGCAGTGTCGCAGACTTTGTGAAGGGGCGCAAAGTCAGTTCCAAGGTTCACGCGATGATTGTTCCGGGGAGTGGACTTGTGAAGAATCAGGCTGAAGAGGAAGGGCTTCATCATGTTTTTGTCGAAGCAGGTTTTGAATGGAGAGAACCCGGCTGCTCAATGTGTCTCGCAATGAATGACGACATCCTACAACCCGGTGAGCGATGTGCGTCGACCAGTAATCGAAATTTTGAAGGCAGACAAGGGAAAGGCGGCCGTACACATTTGGTAAGTCCCGTCATGGCTGCTGCTGCCGCAATCACAGGACACTTTACAGATCCACGAACTCTTTAACTGATCCCACTGGAATAAGAATGCAACCATTTCAAACGCTCACTGCGACAGCAGCTAAGTTGGATCAGGTCAATGTTGATACTGATCAAATCATCCCGAAGCAATTTTTGAAGAAAATTGAACGGACCGGCTTTGGGATTCATCTTTTTCATGACTGGCGTTTTATTGACGATGCTGGGCAAAAGCTAAATCCAGACTTCATTTTAAATCAGTCCCGTTATCAGGGAGCTCAAATCTTAGTTGCGGGGGACAACTTTGGCTGTGGCTCCAGTCGAGAGCATGCTCCTTGGGCTCTTCTCGATTATGGTTTCCGCAGCATTATTGCTCCGAGTTTTGCTGATATCTTCTACAACAACTGCGCTAAAAATGGTATTTTGCTAGTTGCTATACCAGAGGCTTCTGTACAGCAGCTTTTCACAGAAATTGAAGACAATGTTGGCTGTGAACTGACAGTTGATCTACCCAACCAAAAAGTCCAGAGCCCCAAAGGATTGGCATTTAGTTTTGAAATCGATCCATTTGTCAAACATCGGCTACTCAACGGACTGGATGACATTGGATGGACCCTACAGTTCCAGTCAGCGATTGAGAAGTTTGAGGCAAGTTACCAGAAACAAGCTCCCTGGATGTTTGTCCATTAATGGCAAGGAAATATGAAAATCAACATCTCCGTTGAGGCCACTCCACAAGAGATTCGCGAGGTCTTTGGTCTCCCAGACATTCAAGACGTTCAAGGGATCTTCCTCAAGCAATTTCAGCAAAACCTAAAGGATGGGCAGGTTGACAAAGATGTGGTGAGCGAACTGATGGGACCAACTCTGCAGTTTAGCAAGAATTTCATGGACTCTATGATGGAAAATATGGGGTCCATGTTGAACCAGACCAATCACGCAACTTCAAATCAACATGAGACCATGAAGGACTCTTCTTCCACAAAATCCAAGCAGCAACCGGTGTCTTCCAAGGAATACTGAGCCTTGGGAAATTTCCTGCTGCGGCGACTCCTGCTCTTGATTCCAGTTCTATGGGGAGTCGCAACCCTCGTCTTTCTGCTTCTACATTTCATACCTGGTGATCCTGTCGACTTGATGCTGGGGGATTCTGCCCTCGGAACTGATCGAGAAACTCTTCGAGACCAACTGGGCCTCAACGACCCCTTGATTGTTCAGTACCTGAGATACTTTGGGGACCTCTTGCAGGGAGACTGGGGGACTTCTCTTTTCAGCAAGAAGCCAGTATTTGAGGAAATCATGGAGCGCGTCCCAGCAACCATGGAACTGATGTTTGGTGCCATGGTCGTGACCATTCTGGTGGCAATGCCACTTGGACTGATTGCTGCGGTCAACAAAGGTACTTGGATCGATCAGGGAGCAATGATTTTCTCTTTGCTGGGTGTCTCCCTCCCAAACTTTTGGCTTGGGCCAATGTTGATCCTGCTGCTCTCAATCCATTTTGATCTGTTACCGGTGAATGAAAGAGGTGGTTTAGAACATCTCATTCTTCCAGCATTGACCCTCGGAACTTCATTGGCTTCCATTCTGGCTCGGATCACACGTTCTTCGGTTGTAGAAACTCTTCAGGCTGAATACATCCGCACCGCCAGATCAAAAGGGATTTCGGGATTACGAATTCTATTTCGTCATGCACTCCGAAATGCTCTCATTCCAATCGTCACCGTGATTGGCCTACAAGTCGGGGTTTTATTGAGCGGGGCAATTATCACCGAAGCCATCTTTGACTGGCCTGGTCTAGGCAACTTGTTGATCTCTGCAATTAACAGTAGAAATTATCCACTGGTTCAGGGTTGTGTGCTGTTCATTGCTGGAAGTTACGTCATGGTAAATCTAGTGATTGATTTACTATATGCTTATTTAGATCCTCGTATTCGCCTCTCATGAGCCGTCCCCTAGGCCGTATTCGCCTTTATTCTCTAATCCTCCTCAGCTTTTTTGTGATACCAGCGTTGCTGGCTCCATGGATTTCACCGCATGACATTGACCAGATGGATTTGATCCGTCAACTGGAGACACCTTCTCTCGATCACTGGATGGGACTTGATGAAAACGGCAGTGATATTTTTAGTCGTCTGCTCGCAGGAGCGCGTATTTCTCTCTATGTTGGCTTTTGGGTCATTGGTATTTCAACAGTTTTTGGAGTGAGCCTGGGTTTGCTCTCGGGCTATTTTGGGGGCTGGCTAGATATTGTGTTAATGAGAATCGTTGACGTTCTCCTGGCATTTCCAGGATTATTGTTGGCAATTGCTCTTGTGGCGGTCCTTGGGCCTGATATCAACAATGTCATCTTAGCCTTGTCAGCTCTCGGTTGGGTTGCTTACGCCAGGCTTGTTAGAGGACAGGTATTATCGGTTAGAGAAGAGGAATACGTGCTAGCAGCCAGAACATCAGGGATGCCAGCTTGGAGAGTGATGTTCCTCCATCTTTTACCAAACATTCTGCCACCAGTGATTGTCCAAACCACTTTCAGTCTAGCAGGCACTATCATTTCTGAATCCAGCCTTAGCTTTCTGGGCCTAGGAGCTCCACCCGGAACCCCAAGCTGGGGAGCTATGCTTTCTGAAGGACGATATGTGTTGTGGGAAGCTCCACATGTCTCTGTTTTTCCAGGCCTTGCCATTCTGTTTGTTGTTCTGATCTTTAATCTCCTGGGGGACGCTCTAAGAGATTACTTTGACCCCAAATCTTAGCTAAAGACTCATTTGATTTCTTAAGTCCCTGGTTGTATCAACTTTTATTGCTTTATCACTTTTGACAGATTCACAAAGATGAATCAAGATTTGGTCAGACAATTCTAACTTATCAGAATTATTCACAAATTACTGAATTAAAATATTAAATTTTATTTTTAAATATCAATTTTTGTAAAGATGTTTGACATAATTAACCTCATCAAGCTATATTCTTTGGCTGGCTAATAGGAAGTGATCTTTCTGAAAGCTGCTTAGAATCTTTTTCTAGCTCTTTGCACCCCGTAATTACAGAATGTAGATTTTGCGGTCCAGCAAAAGTGGAATGGAACCCACCCGAAATGTGCTAATCCTTAGAAAATAGATTCAAAACCCGAATTCAACTATCGATTGGAGACTCAAGATGAAACTAATGAAATCGTTTGCGACCGCTGTCGCTGTGGTGGCGATGCTGGCAGGGACAGCACTCGCAGGAGGCCACTCAGAGCGCTATGTCATGATTACCCATGGTGAGGGGAAAGACCCTTTCTGGCCAGTAGTTCAAAAAGGTGGTGAAGATGCTGCCCGTGCAATTGGGGCTGAGTTTGAATACATCTACAATCCTTCAGCTGATATGGCTGATATGGCCAGTTCAATCCAAGCTGCTGCTGCCACACAACCAAGTGGTATGGTAATATCCCTACCAGATCCTGATGCTCTTGGTCCAGCCATCAAGGCTGCTGTTGCTGCAGGCATCCCTGTTGTAACTATGAACTCAGGTCTTGAATCTTCAGCTAGCTTGGGGGCTCTGATGCACGTTGGACAGCCTGAGAAATTAGCTGGTCAAAAAGCAGGTGAACGAGCAAAAAGTGAAGGAGCCTCCAACGCTCTCTGTATGATCCAAGAAGCCTATAACACAGCTCTTGTTGACCGATGTGAGGGGTATGGTGAAGCAGTGCCCATTAAATTTGTTGATACCACTTCTGATCCAGCGACAATCACCACCCGTGCTACTGCTGCACTACAAGCTAATCCAGGAATCGATGCAGTACTATCCGTTGGTCCGCATGTTTGTTCTGGTGTTGCAAAAGCCATGGATGATTTGGGTGTGAGTGTCCATCATTCCTGTTTTGACTTAAGTCCAGAAGTTATGGACCTGATTAATGCTGATAAAGTGTCTTTCACTATTGATCAGCAGCAACGCCTTCAAGGCTACATGCCTGTGATTGTTTTGCATCTTTACAACAATGCAGCAGGCTTGTTACCAGGTGCTAACATCCCATCTGGCCCCGGATTTGTTGACAAGTCCAATGCTTCCTCTGTTTCAGCTCTGGCCGGGATCGACCGATAAGCGAATAACAGAAATTTAAAATTAAAGAAGGACTGCAGAAATGTAGTCCTTTTTTTTTCTAAAGATCAAAATGAGTTCTGACACATTGAACCCGGCAAAAAGAAATGAAGCCGATCGGCACAGGAAAAAAAACTGGTTTCAGACCATGCTTGATCGCCCCGAGATAGGACCACTTGGGGTCATGCTGCTGCTATTCGGAATGCTTGGCTATTTCTCTATTCCAGAAGGTCAATTCTCTCTCAATCCCTTCAGTGGAGAAGGATTCAACGCTCTCGGAATCCGGAACAACTTTCGAGTCATTGCCCAACTTGGAATCGTCGCATTGGGTGCTGGAATGTTAATTATTTCTGGCGAATTTGACCTCTCTGTTGGTTCAATGATCGGATTTGCAGGTGGCTGCATGGCAATGATCCTCAAGTGGGGATTTGCTGTTATCATTCCGTATCCATCATTTGCTGATGGCTTCACAATCGAAGGTTTTCGACTTTTTGAAATTCAAAACGTTTCGCCTTTGACGGCAATCCTCATCACTTTATGTTTAACTTTGTCCTTTGGCTGGTTCCAAGGGTGGTTTATTGTCAAATCAGGGATTTCTTCTTTTATCGTTACGCTTGGAGGCCTCTTCTTCCTCAGAGGATTGACTGAGGTTAGTTACCGAGCTTTCAACAAAAAAGAAGACCAAACAGCAGGTTCAACTACAGTTACCGATTTACCTGACATAAAAAATATTATTGAAGTTCCTGGGCTTGGTGAAATGGAACGTGAGGCTGCTAAGTCATTACCTAATAATCAACTCCTAGAAGTTCTCAAAACTGCACCAGAGTCTACTGTCGCTAAACTGACTGAACAACTCAGCTATGCGAATGAAAAAGTAGCAGCTACCAAAACAGTTCTTCAAGAATCAAGAATGACTCAGACGCTCCAGCGTTCCTTGGACAATGCTATCCAGTCTGGTAATGAAGCGATGCAGAAAATGCTACAGGCTAAGATAGATGCTGGAGTACAGGTTCCTGAAGTAAAAGCAAAAGCTGTAACGGATTTTGATTTAGCCAAGGCCTATATTGACACCCTTCCGACAGCTAGACCTGTAGCAGAATTTTTTGGAGGTGATATCCTCAAGCCCTTATTCGATTGGCTCTACTACACAGCTGATTGGAATGTCAACAACTTTGGGAACCAGTTTGCTCCAGGTTTATATGCTTGCGTGATGATTTGGCTGATTATGGCTTTTTTTTGCTACATCGTCCTCAGTAAAACTCAGGCAGGAAATTGGATCTATTCAACCGGGGGTAATCTCAGCGCTGCCAGAGCGAATGGGGTTCCAACAAATCGTGTGAAAATATCGCTGTTTGTCTTCACAGCTTTTTGCGCTACGATGTTTGCTGCGTGCCAGGTTTTTGAAGTTAACACTGCGGACACAGCAAAAGGTAATCTGAAGGAGCTAGAAGCAATTGCTGCTGCTGTAATCGGAGGTGTCGTGCTTACAGGTGGATTCGGAACCATCCTTGGGATTTTGCTTGGTACTGTTATCTTCGGAATTGCGAAAGAGGCCTTTTTCTATATTCCTGGAGTTGATGGCTCATTCTATAGAGTCTTCTTGGGAGCAGTTCTAGTAAGCGCTGCACTTACAAATGAAAATATCCGCAAAAGAATCATCGGGAGTGCCTAGCTATGAGTGTTCAAAGGCCTTCTATAGAGGTCCGAAATCTCGTCAAGAGATTTGGGAGTTTTACTGCCCTGAACGGAATTGACCTTGATGTCTACCCTGGAGAAGTACATGCCCTCCTTGGCGACAACGGTGCTGGAAAGTCAACGCTAATCAAAGCGCTCTCCGGAGTACACCCACCGACAAGTGGTGAAATCAAGGTTGACGGAGAAATAGTCCAATTCCAGTCTCCTCGAGAAGCTTCTGACGCAGGTATAGGCACCGTATATCAGGATCTGGCTTTAAACCCTTTGGCTTCAGTGACCAGGAATTTCTTTTTAGGCAGAGAGATTAAAAAGGGATTGGGACCGTTTGGATTGTTGCAAATGAAGGAAATGAACGCAATTACGATTGCAGAGATGAAAAAGATTGGGATTCACATCTCAAATCCAGATCAACCTGTCGGGACTATGTCAGGAGGACAACGACAGACTCTGGCTATTGCAAGAGCAATCTATTTTGGGGCGAAGATTTTAATCCTAGATGAGCCCACTTCGGCTCTGGGTCAGAAACAACAGATGGAGGTGTTAAAGACCATTCGGACCGTCCAAAAGCTCGGGAATATTGCGATCATCCTAATCACCCACAATGAAATTCACGCCCAGCTGATTGCTGACCGCTTCACATTTCTCAGCCTTGGGGAGGTGATTGGTAGGGGGACAGCACAAGAACTGGAGGGAGATGAAATCAAGAAATTGATGGCCGGTGGCGCTGAATTGGGCAATTTGAAGGCAGAACTAGCTGCTTGAAATAATTTACCTGATAAGTATTTGATTAAGTTACTCCTCAACCATATGGGAATGATAATAGGTTTGACATAAATCTAAGGGTCTCTGCTTTTCAAAAATATCGCCTTAAGGGAAGATTACGCCAACTTCTGCCAAGCCGATTGCCACTCAGCATCTCTAATATCCCACTCTCGTTCACCTAGTTGTGGCCCAGAGACTTCTAGCAAAAGCCACTCGAGGTACTGTGCAACAAGCTCTGATGTTACTAAAGCTCCAGTAGCTTTGTATTGTCGGAATTGTTCAACCATCGGAAAGTCTTTTGGTTCTAGAGCTCGTATCTCCGCCTGCATCGGTGTATCCACAATTCCGGGTCGTACACTTCCAAACCAAATATTTCTTTGTGCCAGTTCATCTTTGAGCAATTGTCCCAACATAAATAACGCAGCTTTGGAGGTGCAATACATTCCCCATCCAGGAATACCTTGATGAGCAGCCCCACTAGAGATATTAACCACTCGACTATTTTCAACAAGTTTTAGCAGTAAGGCTTGCGTCAAAAACAAAGGCCCCTCAACGTTAGTTGCCATGTGCGATTTCCAGTCCTCTGGACTCTGGTCGAGTATTGGCCCTACAGGACCTAAGACAGCAGCATTATGTACCAACAAATCCAAGGTCCCCTTTGCTTCGGAAACTATCTTTTGACGATCTTGAATGCTCCCTACATCTGCTGAGATGATTGAAATCTTATCTGGGTAATCTCGAGCCACTTCCTGCAACAAATTTAAACGACGACCGACAATCGTCACCCGCCACCCTTTGTCAGCAAATCTCCCCGCAAGGGCCCGCCCAATTCCAGTACCACCTCCAGTAATTAGTATATGTTTCATCATCACACCTCGTGAAAATACAGTTTAATCCATCGATTTGTGAACCGTCACAGGAATCAACTTCGAGATTGGGGTAAAACTCCTGTCAGCGCAGTATTCAACGGCAATCAATTCATTTGTCTCGGGGAAATAAGATGCTGCACATCCTTGTGGAATATTATATCGCACTGCATGAAATCCACAGACTTGACGTTTCCTACCGTCTTCCATGTGACTTTGGATGACAACTTCTTGGCCGTGCTCAATTCCTAGGGATTCCATGTCTTTCAAATTCATGAATATGATCCTGCGAGTTCCAAAAATTCCTCGATAGCGGTCATTCATTCCGTATATTGTTGTGTTGTATTGATCATGTGAACGAATTGTCATCAGTCTTAATTGGTCAGTGGGAAGCTGGAGACGTTGTAAAGGCTTAGAAATAAAGCGAGCTTTACCAGTTTTTGTGTTCCATTTTCTTGCAACTGCTGAATTAAAAAGTCGGAAACCACCTGGTTGGTTTATTTTTCTATTATAATCTGAAAATAATTCTGGCAGCACAGCCTCGATCTTATCCCGAATCAATCGATAGTCATCCTGAAGCACTGTCCACATTTTTTTGTTCTCCGGGAAAGTCGCTTTCGCCATTCCTGCAACAATTGCAACTTCTGACTTCAGATTGGCAGAGGCTGGCTGGTTTGTTCCTTGAGAAGCATGAACCGCCCCCATTGAGTCCTCAACTGTCACAGACTGTTCCCCAGAAGCTTGAACATCCAACTCTGAGCGCCCCAAACAAGGTAAAATCAGTGCCTTTTTCCCATGAGCTAAATGAGATTTGTTCAACTTTGTTGTGACCTGCACAGTCAAATCGCATTTCTTTAGAGCCTCCTCAGTTCTTGAGCTATCCGGTGTAGCTCTGGCAAAATTACCCCCCATTGCCATGAATACCCTAACACTTTCTGACTCCATCGCTTGAATGGTTTGGACCGTGTTAAAACCAGAATCTCTTGGGGAGGATATCCCAAACTGATGATCCAGCTTTTTTAGGAAAGACTCGCTTGGGTGCTCAGTGATTCCAACTGTCCGATCCCCTTGGACATTGCTGTGACCTCTGACTGGACAAACCCCTGTTCCTGGCCTCCCAATATTTCCTCGAAGAAGCAATAGATTTACGATACTCTGAATCGTAGAGACAGCATGTTTCTGCTGAGTGAGTCCCATGGCCCAGCAGGCAATGACTCGTTGCGAATTACAATAGAGAGATGCAACTTCTTCAATCTGGGTTCTGGAAAGACCTGATTCAGATTCAATAACGGTCCAATCTGTTTTTCCAATTTCATCTTTCAGTTCTGAAAGACCAGATGTGTGATTTTCAAGAAATTCTTTGTCCAGAACGTTTTTTTGAGTTTCTTCAACTCCAAGGACAGCCTTGATCAAACCCTGAAGCAAAGCCAAATCACCCCCAATTATTGGTTGGAAGTAGTGAGTAGAGATGGAGGACGATGTCCCTGTCATCATTTGAAGGGCTTCTTGAGGATGAATAAACTTTTCAAGCCCACGTTCCAGGATTGGATTAAATGTCACGATTTGGCATCCTCTGCGAGCAGCTTGCTGAAGGACTGAGAGCATTCTTGGGTGGTTCGTACCCGGATTTTGGCCGATCACAAAGATCAAGTCTACCTCCTCAAAGTCCTCCAGTTGAACAGTACCCTTACCAATCCCTATTGACTCGGTTAGAGCTACTCCACTTGACTCATGGCACATATTTGAACAGTCTGGAAAATTGTTTGTACCAAGTGTTCTGCCAAAGAGTTGCCATAGAAAGGCAGCTTCGTTACTAGTTCGCCCAGAAGTGTAGAAGACTGCCTGGTTTGGATTTTCCAAGGCACATAGATTTTCTGCTATCAAATTGAATGCGTCATTCCAACTGATTGGGGTGTATCGATCAGTTTGTTCATCATAAGCCATGGGTTCGGTCAATCGTCCTTGCTGTTCCAAATCATAGTCAGACCAAGATCTCAGCGATTCTACTGTACGGCTCCCAAAAAACATTCTGCTAACGCGCTTGCGAGTACACTCTGCAGCTATCGCTTTAACCCCATTCTCACAAAACTCTGCGATAGATGTTTTTTCAGGCTCTGGCCAGGCGCATCCCGGGCAATCAAAGCCTGAAGGTTGATTCATTTTTATCAAAGCTGGGATTGCGTTGATTGCCTTCTCTTGGTTTAGTGTCTGGGCACTCGCTAAGAGAGCACCCCATCCAGCTGCAGGGCCATCATATTTCTGAACGTTTTTCTGTAGATCGAACTCTCTGGACATCTAATTTCCCCAAGCTAAAGAAATATTTAATGGAACAATTCCTAAGTGATTCATTGATCGATCACAAGTTTTCTGAATCTTAGAGTGTTTGATTTTACAGAACAAATAAGATTTAAAAAAAATCTTTTCTGAGCAATACGTAATCATAATATCCCAATTTAGCCAAAATTCTTGCTTGTAGTCACTCGGGCACCTATCATCAGGCTCAGTTTAAAAGCCAAAATAAAAGATTGTTTGAAATCAACCCATATACAGCATCAAGATTTGGAGAAAATCCGTCATGCTCCAATTGAAATATTTCACTAAATTATCAACATGAAAGGTTTTAAATGAAAACTAGAGCAGCGGTTGCTTGGGAAGCAGGCAAACCTTTAGTAGTCACAGAAGTCGATTTAGATGGCCCTAGGGAAGGTGAAATTCTAATTCGGAATGTCGCAACGGGAGTTTGTCATACAGATGCCTACACACTCTCAGGGGATGATCCAGAGGGACTATTTCCTTCTATATTGGGCCATGAGGGTGGTGCCATCGTGGAGGAAATTGGAGCCGGTGTTCGTAGTGTTGGTGTTGGGGATCATGTCATCCCTCTGTATGTCCCAGAATGTGGTGAGTGCAAGTTCTGCAAATCAGGAAAAACTAATCTGTGCCAAGCGATCCGCATTACTCAGGGTCAAGGACTAATGCCTGATGGTACCTCCAGATTTTCTTCCAATGGAAAAACACTTTTCCACTATATGGGGACCTCAACTTTTTCCGAATATACGGTTTTGCCTCAAATCTCTGTTGCCAAAATTAGTAAGGCAGCACCACTGGAAAAAGTTTGCTTGTTAGGTTGTGGGATCACCACTGGGATCGGCGCAGTGATGAACACCGCAAAAGTAGAGGCAGGATCAACTGTAGCAGTTTTTGGACTAGGAGGAGTAGGCTTGGGTGCCATCCAGGGTGCGGCACACGCTCAGGCTGAAAGGATTATCGCTGTTGATATCAATCCCGACAAAGAAAACTTCGCAAGGGAGATGGGAGCTACAGATTTTGTTAACCCTAAAGATTATGATAAGCCTATCCAACAAGTGCTTGTGGATCTGACTGATGGTGGGGTCGACTACTCCTTCGAGTGCGTGGGGAACGTGCAGCTGATGCGCTCTGCGCTAGAGTGTTGTCACAAGGGTTGGGGTCAATCGATTATCATTGGGGTAGCTGGTGCAGGCCAAGAAATCAGTACTCGTCCTTTCCAACTAGTGACAGGCCGTGTTTGGAAAGGCTCAGCATTCGGTGGTGTTAAAGGTCGTTCTCAATTACCCAGTTATGTGGATTTATATCTTGAAGGAAAACTTAAGGTAGATGAATTTGTGACATATACAATGCCACTGGAAGAAATCAACAATGCTTTCGAACTGATGCTTGAAGGGAAAAGTATCCGTTCCGTTATTCAATATTAATTGGAATCCTGATGGCACAACTTGAAAAAATTGTAGAAAGCAAGAGCTTTGGTGGCTTGACAAAAATGTTCCAGCATGATTCAAAGTCTTGCTCTTGCATCATGAAGTTTTCAGTCTTTCTCCCACCACAAATGGAAAAGGGGCCTGTACCAGCCCTGACCTGGCTTTCTGGACTGACCTGCACCCATGAAAACTTCATTACCAAGGCTGGGGCTCAAAAGTTTGCTGCTGAACACGGAATCATGCTGGTTGCACCCGACACCAGCCCTAGAGGGGCAGGAATTGAGGGAGAAGAAGAAAGTTACGACCTTGGCACTGGAGCTGGTTTTTACGTAAACGCAACACAGGAAAAATGGTCCAAGCACTACAACATGTACGATTACATCGTCGAGGAGCTTCCCAATTTAGTTGCTGAGCAATTTGATATTATATCAGATCGGCAAGGAATTTTTGGGCACAGTATGGGAGGACATGGTGCTTTGATGATTGCGCTCAGAAATCCTGATCGATTTAAATCTGTTTCGGCATTTGCCCCAATTTATGCCCCTTCGCAGTGTGATTGGGGTCGAAAAGCATTCAGCAATTATCTGGGTGAAAACAGCGAAGACTGGAAAAGTTATGATAGTCATGAGTTGTTCAGTCAAACATCTGGGCAAATTCCACTGTTAGTGGATCAAGGGGATGCTGATCAATTTTTGGAGAAAGAACTTAATTTTGATCTTTTTTGTCAAATAGCATCAGAAAAGGGTCTCCGTGAAAATTTAAGGCTGCAGAAAGGCTATGATCATAGCTACTACTTTATCGCCACCTTCATGGAAGACCATATTCGACATCACGCGAAAGCTCTTTGCAAATAATTCTGCGTAATCTAAATACTTACAGATAGACTGCCTATCAAGAATTTGACGCGATTCATTTTTGAAGCAACTAACCCTTCGGCAAAAACAGAGAAAGTAAATGCTCCAAAGAAACTACCATACCCATACGTATCGGTGTCAGCACGCCACGGGTGATGTGATTGACTACGCTAAAGCTGCGATTGATGGCGGTCTGACTACGTTGGGAATGTCTGATCACGCCGCACTGCCCGATAATCGCTGGAACAACGTAAGAATGTCGATGCCAGAATTAGATGATTACGAAGAAGCCATTGAACTTGCTCGAAAGGAGTGTCCCGATTTGACAATTTTAAAAGGGATGGAATGCGAGTATGTCGAGGAATTTCATAGCTACCTAGAAGATGAACTTTTAGGTGTACGGGGGTTTGATTATCTGATTGGAGCAGGGCACTACACCCCATTTGAAGGAGGGTGGCTCAATTCATTTGAAGAATTGAACAAAGCAGCACATCTGAGAGCCTATGCATCTTTTTTAGGAAAAATCATGTCCACGGGGCTCTTTGCATTCATCGCCCACCCAGATATCTTTGGCTGCAGTAATGATAAATGGAATGATGATCTTACAGAATGTTCACATGACATCCTGCAGGCTGCTGTGGAAACTGGTATACCACTTGAGATCAATGGACTTGGTCTAAGAAAAATACCTAAGCAGACATCCGAAGGCCCAAGGCCCCAATATCCCTGGATACCTTTTTGGGAGATAGCCCAAGAGTATCCAATCAAGGTGATTTGTAACTCAGATGCTCATCATCCGAAAGATGTAGCAGGTAAATTAGATGAGACAGAACAATTGGCGAGAAGATTTAATCTCAATTTATTGGAGGAACTGCCTATTTAGACTTCGAGAATCCTTGATCTTTAGGATGTTTTTTCAATTATTTCTGAATGTGAAACTCTCGAAGATCAAGATATTGTAGTGACCAATCGTGAATCTGCTTACAAATATTTAGTCTATTTGATCGGACTGAGAGATCTTCATCCATCACCATGACATTTTCGAAAAACCTCTCAATTTTTGATTCCAAAGAAATCGCCCGATTGACAAAGTCTGAACTTCCCTGAGGGTCATTTGTCAGTTGCTGAGCAGCATCCCAAAGTTCTTTTTCAGCATCATCTCTGAAATTTTCTGAATTTACTGCATTCAAATTAGTATCTGAATTTTTTGCCCAAATATTGAGGGGTCTTTGGAGTGCGTCAAGGGCTTTCTTGAGGGCTTCATTTTTAAATTCTCTCCTCAGTTGCTTCCCAAGTTCCAACTGTGAAGCTGGAACTAAACTACCCTTCTCTAAGGCAAGAATAAGATCCGGTTGAAACCCATATTGATCCTGAAGCAGATATCTTTGTCTTTGTTGAAGAAATTCTAGCAATTGTTCATGAATGGTTGACCAGTCCAATTCCAGAGACTGTTGATCTTTAAGTACTCCTAATGATTGATCGATCAGATAATTCAGACTCAAGGGAAGTTTAAGTCCCAAGATCAGTTGGAGAATTCCTTGTGCGGCTCTACGCAATGCAAAGGGATCAGCTGCACCCGTGGGAATTTTTCCTAGTGAAAAAGCAACCGATAACGAATCAATCCGATCAGCCAATGCAACTGGCCAGGTAATTGGGTCTTGAGGAAGATGATCCTCCGCATTTCCTGGCAAGTAGTGCTCTCTTATCCCTCTGCAAACTCTCTCAGACTCCCCCAAAATTTTCGCGTACCTCTCTCCCATGATTCCCTGCAATTCAGGGAATTCATAAACCATTTGCGTTTGCAAATCGAACTTACAGAGTTTGGCGATTTTTTTTGCTTCCTCCTGTCCTTTTTGGTCCAGCAGAAGACCGTTGGAGAATCTTTCCGTTATCAACTGAATTCTCTCTGTACGATCTTGTTGGCTTCCTCTTTCTGGGAAGAAGATCGCGTTAGCTGCTTTTTTTTCAAAATCCTCTAAAGCCCCTTTTTGATCCTCCTGATAGAAGAAGCGGGCATCACTCAGTCTGGCCCTGATTACCCTCTCATTTCCCTGCCGGACTGTATCCAAACCATGTTCGTTTCCATTTCGTATCGTAATAAAGTGCGGCAGAAGGTTGGTGCTATCTTTTTCATATACAGGAAAATAACGCTGGTGAACCGCCATTGAAGTCACCAGAACCTCATTGGGCAGTTCTAAAAAGGCTTCCTCAAAACTACCAACCAAGGCTGTTGGCCATTCAACTAAGTTTGTCACTTCCATCAGCAGTGCTGGATCAATTTCAACACGCCAAATGTATTTTCTCTCGAGTTCCTGGATTTGTTCTTCTATTCTTGCACGACGCTTAGAAGGAGAAGCGATCACCCATTGATCTCTGAGTTTATTCTCATATTCGTCTGCCTGATCAATGGTAAAAGAGTCTTTACTAAGAAATCGATGCCCAAAGCTTTGATTGCCGCTTCTCAACATTTCGAGTTCAACAGGAACAACTTCACTATTCCAAAGGCAAGTTAACCAACGAATTGGACGAACAAAGCGTTGGCGGTAAGATCCCCAGCGCATATTTTTTGGAAAACGCAAAGCATGAATCCATTCCACAATCGATGTTTCTAGGATCTCATTTGTGGTTTTTCCCTCCAAATGCTTGATAGCGTAGAGATATTCCTTGCCTGAAAAATCTCGAACTTCTAGTTTTTCGGGATCAATTCCATTTTTCTTCGCAAATCCAATAGCAGCTTGTTTCCAATGGCCTTTCTCATCCTTGGCCATTTCAACGGGTGGGCCCTTGATCTCCTCAATTCGATTAGCTTGTGAAGCTGGCAAATTACGGACAAGCAGCCCAAATCGCCTTGGCGTCCCAAAAATCTCAATTTGGCCACTCAGATTTTCTTGTTTGAGGGTTTTTGCAACAAGTTCTTTGAGTTGTTCAATTGAGGGTTGGATCATCGAAGCTGGAACTTCCTCGAGCCCAATTTCTAGTAAAAATGAGTTCACGCCGCCTCTTTGGGCGCTAGCTGTTCAACCCAAACCTCAGCTGCATCTCGATCTTTCATCAGAGGAAAACCAAGTTTTCGTCTTTCCTCCAGAAATAATTTACAAACCCGTTGTGCCAAAGACCTCACCCGACCGATATAGCCAGCCCTTGCTGAAACACTGATCGCTCCACCAGCATCCAAAAGATTGAACGTATGCGAACACTTCAAAACATAATCAAAAGCTGGGAACACGAGGTTACTTGCGAGAGCCCTGCCTGATTCCTGTTCGAACTCATCAAACCATCGGACTAATTGATCCGCATCCGCAATCTCAAAAGTATATTTCGAGTGCTCATATTCAGGATGTTTGAAAATCGCTCCGTAGCTTACACCCTCAGTGAATTCAATATCAAAAACGTTCTCTTTGTTTTGTAAATAGGTTGCCAAGCGTTCCAGCCCGTAAGTTAATTCAGCAGCAACCGGATGGCATTCAAGTCCCCCCACCTGTTGAAAGTAGGTGAATTGAGTTACCTCCATCCCATCCAGCCAGACTTCCCAACCCAGCCCCCAGGCTCCTAGGGTGGGAGCTTCCCAATTATCTTCAACAAAACGAATATCGTGCTCCAGGGGATCAATCCCCAGACGATACAATGAATCCAAGTACAATTCCTGAACATTTGCTGGAGATGGCTTAAGGATGACTTGGTACTGATGATGTTGATACAGCCGATTTGGATTCTCTCCATATCTACCATCGGCCGGTCTTCTGGAAGGTTCTACGTAAGCAACATTCCACTCTTCAGGACCAAGAGTACGAAGAGTGGTCATCGGATTCATCGTACCCGCACCTGTCTCAATGTCATATGGGTTCATCAGCAAGCAGCCCTGCTCGTTCCAAAATTGGTGCAGGGTCATGATGATGTCCTGTAAGGTGGGAACTTTGTTCATTCGGTTCTAGATAGGATTTGTAAAAATTGCAGGGAATTAAACAACATCCTCACCGGCACCTGCCATGATGAGTTTTCCTTCCTCTTCTAGCTTCTTCACGATCTTAATAATTTTCTGTTGAGCAGTTTCAACGTCAGAGACCTTAACTGGTCCCATATTTTCAAGGTCATCGTTCAACATTTCTGCTGCTCTTGTGGACATTGACTTCATGATCAATTCACGAACAGCATCACTGGCGGTCTTCAGAGCCATTGCCAAATCAGCTTTGTCAACATCCTTCAGGACAGTTTGCATCTGCTTGCTATCAATCAAAGTCAAATCCTCAAAGGTGAACATTAACTCACGTATTTTTTCTGCCAGATCTGGATTAGATTCTTCGATTGTTGAAAGGATTCTTGTCTCCGAAGCCTTGTCAATAGAGTTCAGAATTTCAGCCACCGGTGCCACACCACCCACCTTTGTAACCATACTGCCGGCTTGTTTCATTTCATCCGAGAGAACCTCGTTGAGTTCGTTCACAACCCCAGGAGGAATACTGTCTAGAGAAGCAATTCTGTATACAACATCAGCCTGCAGGTTTTCTGGCAAGGTTCTGAGCACCCCTGCTGCTTGGTCAATATTTGTAAGATAGGAAATAATGAGGGCAATGGTCTGAGGATGTTCAGTGCGGATATAATTTGAAATCATTACTGGATCCATGTACTGCAGTGCGTCCAATCCAACATCTTGATCAGACGCATTCATCGACCCAGTCAACTCCTTAGCTTTTTCTGCTCCCAAAGCAGCGTTCAGAGCGTTTTTGACGAAGTCTGGTGAAGCCATTAAATCTCCACCACCTCCGTCAGAAATAGATTGTCTGTAAAATTCCTCTAAAACTTGATCCAGTTCCTCCGAAGAAATGTCATTGAATCGGGTCATGTAGTAGCCGACCTGCTGAATTTCTGCTTCTTCCAAGTTCTTCATGACTTCTGCTGCTCCCTCTTCGCCTAGCGCAAGTAAGAGGATTGCAGCTTTTTTGGGTCCAGTTAGTTTACCGACGGCCATTCAACCTCCATGTCTTGGCGTAAAGAAAATTACCACTATCCAAGTGGCATCAATTAGAAACTATCAACGATTTCTTGGGAAAAGAATCTACACTCCCATCTCAAAAATGAGAAGCTTGTTGGCGTTTTTTGTGGCCAGCAAGGGGCACAACTACTGCATTTTGAGGCAAATTCAAATCAGTTTCCTTTTGGTTGACCATGAGACTTTTACTACTGATCATTCTTTTTTTCAATCTCTCAAGTTTGCTGCAAGCGCAAACATACGACACTTCTTATTCTGAGCTGCGTCGACCTGGACAAGCTGTAAGAAACCTTGGCATGGGAAATACTGGGGTAGCCCTAAGTGCCGACGAGTCTGCATTGTATTACAATCCAGCTGGATTGGGTGGTGTTGATAGTTTGATGTTGAACCTCAACATTTTGTTGGAAATTCCAGCCATTAGTGAATTGCAGTCAAGCCAGGAAAAACTAAGTGATGGTGCTTCTGTTTCAATAGATCTCTTGCACATACGCTCGTTGAACTCCTTTAGCTTTATTTTACCTTTTGGTGATTGGTTCACTATCGGCGCAATTTACTCCCTCGAATATACTTATGATTTTTCAGCCACGGTTGATTCCTCAGGAACATCAAGTCAAGAACAGGCGGTAAACACTATACAAAACAGTAACATCGGGTTGGGCATGCGTGAGGATGGCATGCTGCGGTACGGGTTAGCTGTGGCACCGGGAACGGGGCAATGGATTTTTGGGGTCCAACAAAACACAATTACAAGAAGAGAACAGCCATTTACGACAGTAGCATTTGAGGATATCACTGAAGACGTGATCAGTGTTGCTGATCTGACTCAATTAAATACTCTTCTAGCCCAAGCAGCTGCAAATGGAGCTGATAACCTTACTCTTGCTGACGCCCTCTTCATTGACAATGTTACTACTCAAATTCAAAATTTTGACGTCCAAAAACTCGCTGACAAAATTGAATCCAAATTTGCTTGTTACACCTCTAAGAAGGCTGCAAATTCCTACAGTGTTGGTTTCCAGCGAAGGGCAGTTTCGGCTTCATGGCTTAGGATGAGTTTTGGAGGAGTTGCTCATAACGTAGGACATCTTGATTTTGGAAGCTCCGATAATTGTCCGAGGTCCCATATGCCAGAATATGATCTTGGCTTCTCAGCACAACCAAAATTTGGTCCTATCCGTTTCCTTTTCGCAGCTGATATTCGTGATTTTACCTACGCTAATGCAAATGACACCTACTGTTTTGAGAACAAGGGAAGTTCTGGATGTCTTCAGAAGAGATTTAATTGGGGATGGGAATTAGGTTTTCTTCCAATTGATTCAGGCGCTAGCTTCGTTTCGGTGAGAGGTGGCGTCAATCAAAATCGACCAACTTGGGGTGCTGAAATTAATCCATTTATTTTTTTCCGTTTTTTCACAATCGAATATGCACACTACACCGAAAGTATGGGGCAGGAAGCAGGCGACAGGACAAACGCTCGTGATGTAATTCAACTTAGATTTGCTTTCTGAGCGGAACCACAAAATCTAGCGAGTTAAATACTCCATCGAATGACACCAGTTGCTGCAATCCTCCCAGCTGCCGGGCAAGGCAGGCGAATGGGCGCTAATCAAAACAAATTATTCCTTCCACTGAATGATTCAAGCGTACTAGAAGAGACTCTCCGAAAAGTAATTAGTCACCCACAGATCTGTCATATCTATCTAGTCTATGCTCAAGAGGACCAAGAATCTTTAAACTCTTTACGCTCACTGCCTGATCTGACTTTAGTTTTGGGGGGAGAGAGGCGTCAAGATTCTGTTGCAGCAGCGCTAGCTCAGATTCAAACAGATCGTCTGGTTGAAAAAGTTATTGTACACGATGCAGCCCGACCACTCTGCTCAACTGAGCTGATCAGCAGGGTCATCCGAGCGCTGGAGCATTATCCAGCTGTCATTCCTGTCATCCCATTGAAGGACACAATTCGCCAAATCAATGGGGAGCAGGTGAAGTTGGTAAACCGACAAAATTATGTAGCGACTCAAACCCCACAAGGATTTCATTTGTCACCTTACTGGCAAGCCACCCTGCAGTCTCAGCAAGAAGACTGGGACGTTACTGATGATGCCTCTCTGCTTGAGAAAACTGGGATACCCGTACATCTGATTCCTGGAGAGGAAACAAATCTTAAGATCACAACACCTCTAGACCTAGAGTTTGCGAAGTTTCTTTCAAATCATTCCTTCAACCAATAGACTTACCAAATTTCATGAAGATACACTTGTCGCGGATTCACAAGTTCCTCGCAGCATTGATGCTGCTTTGCGTTTTTTCGGTTATTCTCCCCGTCTTCGCCCAAGAAGATTCCGAAGTCGATAATGCTACAGTAGAAATGCGGGCACGATTCGAGGCCCTTTCCAAGGACGTCTCAATCAACTTACCCCCCACCCTGATCCTTCAAGAATTTATCAAGATTATCGCCATTGAAACCAACACGGTCTTTCTTTACGAAGAGAAAAATCTGCGTGGTCAGATGTCGATCACCGCTCCTCCAAATCTAAAAGTATCTGCCAAAGATGCTCTGTATTTCTTCGAGAAGATTCTTCAGACCCAAGGGCTTGCTCTAGTGCCCAGAGCTAAAAGTAACGTCGTTGAAATTCTACCAGCTGCCGAGGCCAGATATCTCAGACTTAACATCTCACAAGAAGTACCCCTTGACACTCAACAAGAATTTGTGATGCGTCTGATCAGCTTCAAACATGCTGATCTTAAAAGAATACAAGCGACGCTACAGCCGATCTTCTCTAAAGCTGGAGCAATGCTCCTTTATGAACCTCTAGAGATGCTGATCGTCTTGGACAATGCTGCAAATGTTGAGCGGATCGAAGAAATCATTGAAATGTTGGATGTTCCAGAGCCAGAAGGCGTTGGACAGGCAGTCACACTTTTTACACCAAAACATAGTGATATCAAAGAATTACATAAAACTGTTACAGATCTTTATGCTAATTTGCAACGGAGCGGTAAGGCAATCACGTTCAAACTGGTGATTGAAGAGCGAATGAACGCCCTGTTCATTGTTGCGAATAAGCCAGTTACAGAAGAGTTGGTCAGTTTCCTGGAAAAAATTGATGTGCCTGTTGAAGGTAAACAAATGACTATCCAGAGGCTTCGATATCTAAAACCTCAGGAAGTGATCGGCTTACTACAGACTGTTTTCCCGAAAACAGCTTCTGTACAACTAGTACCCTTTGAGCCTATGAATGCTGTTGTGATCCTTGCCAGTGCAATTAGTACGGGAAGCGCAGTCAGCTTGATTGAGCAGTTAGATGTAGAGAGAGAGAGAGGTGTTGAAATAACGATACACCCAGTAAGTTATGCTGATGCAGGACCACTCGGACAACTCCTAGCAACAATTTTCACTGACCAGATTGTTCAGGGGCAGGATAAGGGGGAAACTGCGAAATCAAGTCCAGTTAAAATCATCCCAGAAACAAGACTGAATGCGCTTATAATTCTGGCAGATGGATTCACGACTGACCGGATTATAGAACTTGCTGAGCGCCTAGATATTCCTCAGCAGGCTGCTGGTGATGTCGTATACGAATTAGTGCCCCTCAAGTTTACTCGTGCCGACACCATGTCTGGTCTACTGACCAATGTTTTCTCAGAAATCAAAGTGGTTGAAAAAGAGGGTGAGAAAAAGAGCCAATCAGTTGATTCCTTCAAGATAATCCCTGAACCCCGATTAAACGCCCTGATTGTCATTACTAACCAAAAGAAACTCTCACAACTCAAAAGTCTCCTGGGACTGCTGGATGTTTTCCAAGAGGAAGACAGGGCTCAGAGCAACTTCCGTTTGTATGCGCTCAAACACGCAGTTGCCAAGGACATGGCTCCTTTGCTAATTGAATTGACCGGAAGAATTCGTGAGATAGCAACGCAAACAGAAGCCAAAAATAAAGAAACTGCGGATGACAACCCAAGTCAAGCTGTCGAAACAAGCGGAGAAATCTCCATCACCTCTGATGAAGCAACCAACTCCTTATTAATATTTGCACCACCTGAAACTTTACCTACGCTCGAAGAGATCATTTCAAGATTGGATGTTCCACGCTTGCAGGTTTATGTGGAAGCAATGCTCATGGAAATCACATTGACCAAAAGTCTCGATTTGGGTATTAACTGGCGAGTTGCTGGTGAAGATAATGGTCGAATTAGTACAGGCGGATTCCCAGGAACATCTCCATTTAATGCCACTACAGCAACTGCAGCTGGTCAAAATTCGGCTTTTGGGATTGTTGGTGGTGAAATCGAGTTTGGTGGACAACAATATTTTAGTTTCGGAGCTTTCATAAGAGCCACTCAACAAGATCAAGATGTAGACATTCTTGCTAACCCCCAGATCATGATGCTGAACAATGTTTCTTCGAGCATTAATGTCACTACGAACACACCTGTCTCCACAAGAACAGTAACGAATAATAATGGAGTCACAACAACCGAAACGGAATTTAAAGACATTGGAATCAAACTTACGATTAAGCCTCAAATTAGTGGTGAAGATAGTATTCGTCTCGAGATTCAACAAGAATCAAGCAACATAGTCACAAGTGGAGCAACAAGTGCGCAGACAGCCATCACAACATTTAAAAGAGAGTTGAGCACTACGGTGGTAACCAGAGATAATGAGATTGTAGTGTTGGGTGGATTAATCAACGAGACTCGACGTAATTCAGCAAATTCAGTCCCAGGATTTCGAGACTTGCCTTTAATTGGGGGACTATTTGCCAGCAGCAGTGATACGACAGACAAAACAAATCTTTTGCTTTTCATAAGGCCAAAAATTATTCGAACCCAAGATGACCTCAGAAAAGTGACCCGAGGAGCAAAATCAAGGTACGAGTCTTCGAATGCTGGAAATACAGCCGAGCAACTGATGAAAGAGATGAACCTTGACTGAGTTGGAGACTGTTCCAGCATTGGGGATCTACCCAGATCGCGAGAAACCCTTTGAAGTTAAGATTGAAGTATTTGAAGGGCCGCTTGAACTTTTACTCCATTTAATTCGCAAGAAAAAAGTTTCAATCGATGAAGTCCGACTGGCAGATCTAACTGCAGCTTACCTAAGTTATATCCGTGCGTTACAAGCAGTTGACTTAGACATAGCTGGTGAGTTCCTAGAGATTGCGGCCACGCTAATTCTCATTAAGTCTAGAACCCTGCTTCCAAGGCTTCCACTTACTGAGGAAGGTGAAGAAGGAGAAGATCCAGAAGAAGCCCTTCGACGACGTTTGATGGAATATCAACGTTTTAAAGATGCAGCTTACGCCATTGGAGCAAGAGATTGGCTAGGTAGAGATGTATTCCCACGTGGAGAGGACAATCTTGAGGAGTCAGTGGGAAAAGCAGATGAGATTAATGAAAATCAAAGCGTATCAGGGGAGGTTTCTCTCATTGATTTGCTGGATTCCTTCAAACTGGTAATGAAACGAAGCCCGAAAATCCATCAGCACCAAATTGAACCAGAAAGATACCGAATCGAAGATAGAATCATTGATCTGTTGAACATGCTCCAGACCAAGGCTAGCCTCTCATATGAGAATCTCTACCCAAAATCTCATAATAGATCCCATCTTATCCTGACCTTCCTTGCAGTCTTGGAAATGCTGAAGCACCGCTTGATTCAAGTCGTACAATCAGAAACTTTTGGTCCAATTCATTGTCTTCCCCACCCAGATTTGGAAAAGACTCTGCCGATGTGGCGTCAATCTGAGAGCTTGTAGTTATGAAGCATTATTGCAGTGAATATTCGCTTAATTTGAATGAGCCGATGGGAGGTACTGCCGGTCATGCAAAGCACTTCTTCTTCATTACTTGGCCAAAAACGAAGTGGGGACAAAAAGCCTTTCAAGATTCAGATGGAGATTGGACATCTCAATACTCAGAGTGGAAAGATATTCAGTCGGAAATACATGGTGAAATTCTCACGAGGTTGATTCAGAACCCAAAGCAATCCGTTTCGGAAGGCTTAAAGATATTTGCTTATCCTGAAGGGGTTCTTTACGAAAGCATTCCAACTGAAGCAGTATTTGAAGTATTGGAAAATCATCTCAAGGGGAGCTACAAGTCATACTTACCGAATGCTCTTTCAAGCAATAAACAACTGTTTGTCTGCACCCATGGCAGGCATGATCAATGCTGCGCGAAATTTGGACAGAAGCTTTTCGATACCCTAAGAGAATCAATTCCCGATACAGACTCCTCTATCGAAATTTGGGAATCGTCACACCTTGGAGGGCATCGCTTTGCACCAACTGTGCTGGACATGCCAAGTGGTAAGATGTATGGCAGAGTAGGACCTAGTTTGATAAATGCATTACTCTACGAAGAGTTGCCCATTGAACTTCATCGAGGAAATGTCTTTCACCCAGCTTGGCTACAAGTTGTCGAACTAGAAATCCGAAAACATCTTAAAGATCGGCAGCTGAATGGTGAAATTCAGATCACTCAAGAAACGTTTCCAACCAAAAACTCATTTGAAGCTTACTTCCGTTTAAAAGAAAAACCCGAAGTTAATTGGAAATTGAAACTTCACCAGCAAGAATTTGGTGGTCCAAATTCTTGTAGAGAACTAAGTGCTGATAAGCCTCGCTTGCTTTGGGTCAAAGACAATATTGAGGAAATCAGGATCGACAATTAAGGAGCCCTGAACATGGCTGACATGTCCCAAGATGATTTAGATTCTATTTTTGGGGGAGAGGAAGGTTCTGAACCGCCTCCTGCAGAAGTAAGTTCTGAAGAAAGTGTTGAAAACCTATTTGGGGGAGATGATGATGGAGAAAACACCTCAGTCACTCCAGAAAGTTCTTCAGTCGATGACCTTTTTGATGGTCAAGAAGGTGAGAGCCCCAGTGTCGATTTAGGAGCAACTGATCTTGATTCATTATCGGAAACTTCCGAAAACACAGCGACTATCAGCGGAGTCGATTTAGGCAGTTTTGGACCCTCTGAAGATTCTGCCGACCAATTGGGTGACATGGACAGCATGCTCAACATGGTTGATGAACAGACGGGCGATGCGGAAGATGATTCACCACCGCCCAATGTCGACGTTAATTTCCTTATGGAAATGCCTCTGACTGTCACTTTCGAAGTTGGCCGTGCAAAGATGAGCATCAGTGATTTGCTTTCTTTGGGTCAAGGTTCCGTTTTAGAATTGCACCGTTTAGTGGGGGAAGACCTTGATGTATTCGTCAATGGTAAGCTCGTTGCGCGGGGTGAAGTCGTAGTTTATAAAGAAAAATTTGGTGCAAGAATCACTGAGATTATTTCTCCAACTGACCGTGTCAAACGTATGGCAGGCATGGATCGTTACCGGTAACGATCATAGGCCCTGTGCTGTCTTCGTCTTTGATTCACATAAAGTTCTGCCGTTCCTTTCGAAACAAGTTCATAAAGTATTGCTTCCTTATTAGGGCGTGCACGTAGGATTCGTCCTAATCTTTGAACATGTTCCCTTGTACTACCGCTCCCTGAAACCACGACAGCCACATTGGCTTCTGGGACATCGACCCCCTCGTTCAGCACCTTCGAAGTCACCAAAGTCGGATAAACCCCTTCTCTAAATTTATTGAGCAGTTGGTCTCTTTCTGTTGACCTGGTGTGATGGGTCAGTACGGGTAGTAAAAATTCACGTCCAATCTTGTAGGCCATTTCATTGTCTTGGGTGAAAAGAATCACTCTGTCATCAATATGTTGTGTCAAGAGCTGCCAGATTTTTTGGAGTTTTGTCCAAGAAGCTTGGCTTAATTTCTTCTGAGCCAAATAAGCCTGAAAAGCCTCTCTCCCATCAATACTCCGACTGCTTTTAAACAAGAAGTTTTGCCAACCGTTCGGTTCATCAAATCGAATTCTCTCCCTTCGGATGAAGTTAAGAAAAATATTTCTTAATTTTTGATATTCTTCGAGTTCAGAAGTTGTGAGTTCAATTTCAATGGTTTGAACTCGATATGGCGCCAGAGTACGACCTTCCAGTTCATCAATATGGACTTGGTAAACCAAGGGTCCACAGATTTCGTAAAGAAGAGTTTCCTTGCCATCTGACCTCTCTGGAGTTGCTGTTAGACCTAGACGAAATGGGGCTATTGAGGCTAACGCAGCATATTGAAATTGATCCCCTGGCAGGTGATGACATTCGTCAAAGATTAAAAGGCCATATTGATTACCGTAATATTCAACCTGGAGAAGAGCAGAATCATAAGTACTCACGGTGAGTTGTTCCCAATCTTTATAGCCACCACCCACTCGACCAACCCTCATCCCAAAAAATTGCTCTAATAATCCGTGCCACTGCTGCATCAGATCAATCGTGGGGACGTGAACTAGTGTTGGACGCGACGTTTTAGAAATACACAGCATCGCAAGCATTGTTTTACCTGCTCCAGTGGGCAGAGTAACAACTCCACGCTTCCCCGATTGAATCCAGTGGTCAAGAGCTTCCTGTTGATAATTTCTTGGAGTTATTTTTTGGGAAAGATCAAAACTAGTAGGCTCAAATTCTTTGGCATTGTCTAGAAATGGGATGCCTTCTTTATGAAAATAAAGAGCCATTTCGTAATAGTTGTTGGCAGGAGCACGATATGAAAGGACTCTTTCATCCCATTTGAGTTGGGAGAAAGTTTTTTGGAGAACTGTTGGTAGGTTTTTGAGAAGTAATGTCCCCCGATCGAAAAAAAGTTCGACAGGGGCCACATTCAGTTAGGGAGGATTGGTTGCTGAAGATTTTTTTCGAGGAGCGCCATACCATTGCTGACATCCAAGGGGACGCCATGAGTCACACATGCAGTTCCAAGGGCGTACAATACTCTGAAGAGATTATGTGCTCTGCACTGTTCCCCCATCTGCCCAATGCGAACGATATCTAAACCAAATGCTCCAGAAATTTCGACTTGGAACATATCCACCATCGATTTTCTAATTTTCGCACTGTCGACACCATCAGGCAGCTTAATAGCAACTACAGAGTTCAATCTGTAACTTTCTGGAATGAACAATTCCAAACCCATTGCTTCAATTCCAGCTTGCAAAGCTTTTGAACTCACAAGATGTCGTTGAAACCGCTCCGGCAATGTCTCATCACAAATCTGCCGAAGTGCCTCGTGCAGGGCTAAAATTCCTGGGACTGGGGCAGTATAGTGGTATTGTTGATGTCCCCAGAATTTTTGGGAACGTAGGGCATCGAAACACCAGTGTGGTTGACGAACTGATCTTTTCTCAATAAATTTCCAAGCATCTTCAGAAAAGGCTATCACTGACACACCAGGTATAGAAGAAAGACCTTTTTGCCCCCCAGAGATCGCTGCGTCCAACCCCCAGTGATCCATCTCCATGGGCATTGTTGTTAGAGTGCAGACAGTGTCTCCAATCACCATTGCCCCATTTTCTTTGGCAATCCTGACTATTTCAGCAAAATCAACAGTCTTGACTCCACAAGACGTTTCCCCCTGAACCATTGTTAAAACATCATATTTCTTTTTCTTGAAAGCTTCTTCGACCATCTCTGCGTTAATTGGCCTAGCATCTGATCGTTCAATGTAGTCCACCTCCGCTCCAACACCCTGGGCCATTTCTCCCATTCGACCGCTGAAAGTGCCGACTTTTAAAACGAGTACTCTACGCCCCGGCCAAAGAAGGTTCGTAATAGCCATTTCAATAGATGCTGAGGCTGGGCCTGACACTCCCATAATTTTCGTACTCTTCGTTTGGTAAGCATACGCAGCCATTATTTTTAGATTCTTGATGACTCGGTCCATCGTCTCACCAAGGTGATTAATCACAACCCCATTTGCTCTCGAAACCGCATTAGATATCGGAACTGGTCCAGCTCCCATCAGCAGTAAAGGCTCATTTGGTAAAATATTTGACAATGGCTCAGTAACAGGCGGCTTGATCATACAGCCCTGATTAAATCCAGAAATCATTTCACACCTTGTTCAAAAAACGATTCAAGCGTCCATTCTCTCGGGAACTAATTCTAGTTGGAGCGAAGAATAAGGAATCTCCCATGGAAAAGATAAAATTTGTTCTTCCGTATTCTGCCTAAAGAAAAATAGATGAATTCCAAGAAACTGTTCATGCATTGTGAGGGAAACATCACATCCCATATTCTCAACATTCAGTGCAGCTTCAGAAAGTGTCCCGCTGCAAAGATCCATTTCAAATACTGCCGGAATTATGCCGACTAAGAAAGCTCTGCTTCTCTGATCCATAATACAAATTTGCTGATGAGCATGGCTTCTCAAAAATTCTTTAAGTAAAGCCTGATTCCACCTGATCTCTTTCATAGACGAGATCGCATGGCGATTTGCACGGCAAGATAGCCAGCAAGAAGGCCATCTTCATAGTTAAACAGTGGATCTTTTACCAAATCGGGAAAATCTTGAGGATTCCGAAGATCTTCAGGGGTTACGTCAGGTAGGATCTCTCTGGCAAGCTTAAGCAGCTTCTCACGCTGAAACTCAATCATTTCTTGGAGCCTTGTCTCAGCGAATACGTCTACGTTCATTGATTTTGAAATTACTTAAGTTTCAAGCAGATTTCTCAACTTCTAGTACTCTTCGCAATTTTGCTCGCAATTTCAAAATAATTTTTGTGTGCAGTTGAGATACACGAGCTTCACCAACACCCAGAACAGCTGCAACCTCTTTCATGTTCAGTTCCTCAATATAATAGAGAGAGAGGATTGTTTGTTCTCTTTCTGGTAACTCCTCGATTGCCTCTTGTAAACGGCTTTTGAGTTGGTGCATTGACAATTCTGAAAAAGGATCCGAACCATCTGGATCTCTGAGGATATCCAATAAACTCTGACCTTCTTCATCTTCACCTCCACCTCCCAAGTGATCTAATGTCACCAAAGAGAGTGGGCTAGCATGGGCAACAAACTCATGATACTCGTTTAAAGGCATATCAAGCTTAGTTGCCATCTCAGAATCACTGGGTTCTCTCCCTAACGTGCTACATTGCTCAATCCAAGCTCTCTCCCACTCCGTAGCTGATGCACGAACCCCTCGGGGCACCCAATCCAGAGCTCGTAATTCGTCAAGAATACTCCCTTTAATTCGGTACTCAGCATAGGTTTGGAATTGAATGTCTCGCGAGGGATCAAACTTGTCTACCGCATCTAGAAGACCGATCATGCCAGCTTGGTAGACTTCCTCAGGATCCACTTCTGGAGGAAACCTACTTGCCATTCGGCTGACAATCCGCTTGAGCAGAGGGGCATGTTTTAATACGAGCTGCTCTCGGCTTTGTTGAGATTTGTCGGCATAGGGGTTTGCTTTCACTGCCTTCCTTGGCTGAGTAAGATCTTCAGCTTGTACGCCAGCTTATTAGACGTTCCCAAAAACTTGGAGTTCGTTGTCCATTAACTTTGTCTGGTTGCTCTACATTGTCTGGAATTTCAGCATCCCCAGCTTTGTGGATTTTTTCAATTTCTCTGGCTATCGAAACAAGACATCTTGAAGCTGGGGCTTCTGGAAAAGACTGTAGTAATGGACGTTGTGTGCGTACTGATTTGACCAGTAGGGGATCTTTCAGAACATGCCCCATGAAATCAATTTCTGTCTTAAGAAAATCTCGGGTGACTTTTTGAAGTCTCTCGTAAACCTGTCTTCCTTCTGCTGGCGATACAACGTTATTGGCAATTACCCTAAATTTACTAATCTGGTACCTTGTAACCATGATTTTGATCAGAGAGTATGCATCCGTCATTGAAGATGGTTCCGGGGTAGCGACAATCAGAACCTCGTCAGAATTCGCCACAAATCTCAATGTGTGGGGAGCGATACCCGCCCCAGTGTCAATTACCAAATAATCTATTTCTCTTTCAATTTCTCCAAGCTTTCTGAACAAATGAACCTGTTGATCCCGATCCATCTCAGTCATTTCCACCACACCAGAACTTGCTGGCAAGATTTTTATATCTCCCGGGCCATCCAAAATAATATCATTGATACCCTTTTCCCCAGAGAGCACATGCTCAAGAGTGTACATTGGGGTTAAGTTTAATAAAACGTCAATATTCGCGAGGCCAAGATCTGCATCAAGGAGAAAGACCTTTCGCCCCATTGACGCCAGAGCAATTGAAAGATTGATGGAAATATTCGTTTTCCCTACACCACCCTTGCCACTGGTGATGCAAAGTACCTTTACTCGGTTGGAATCCGACGTAGTTGTATTTTCCCCGACAATCCTTCGTAAGGAACTTGCCTGGTCGTTCATTGAGCGCTTTCTTACAGGGGGATATGGATGAATTAGCTCAATTTCCAGAAATATTGAGCATCAAATCCACCAAACGCTCTTTCGTAGCGACTTCAATGTCTTCAGGGACCTTCTGTCCAGTGGTCAAGAAAGAGATTGGTTTCTTGAAACGGATGGAGTGATTGAAGATGGATCCGTACGAAGAACTCTCATCAAGCTTTGTAAAGATCACACTATCAATCGGGATTACCCCAAAACGGCGAGTTATTTCGTTGAGATCGCTGTCTTTGGTTGTCGAACTCAATACCAAAACATTATGTAGTCTTCCTCGCTCATCAAAAAGCTCTCGCAATTCAAACATTTGTGACTCATCACGCTGCGAACAGCCGCCAGTATCGATGATGATCACATCATAATCTGAATAGCTAGCAATTGCGCGATCCAAATCGGCTTTATCGGATACAATACTCAGTGGCACATTGATGATCTTGGCGTAAGTTCGTAACTGCTCCACCGCAGCAATGCGAAAAGTATCAATGGTGATCATTGCTACTCTTCGCTTGTAACGCAGCAGCTGTTCAGAGGCGATCTTAGCAGCCGTAGTCGTTTTCCCAACACCAGTCGGACCTATCAATGTAAAAATCTTTTGAGGAGCGGTAATGCTCTCAACTCCCCTAGTAGTCTTAACAATTTTCATGAGCATTCTTGCTATGAAAATTTTTACGTATGAAAAATTTTGAAGATCATCTTCTGCAATATTCTTCTGAGCTTCTAACATCAATCTTCTTGCAAACTTCTCTTCCATTCCACTGAAGCGAAGCTGTTGGTACAACACCATTAAATTTTCAGGGAGATTGAGATCATCCATTTGCCCGGTTCTGGAAGCAAGAGAATGCAGCATATAGCGCATTTCTCCCAACTCCTGTTTCAATTGGGCAACAGTTTGTCCCTCGTAGCTGGCTGTACGATCCCCAAGATTTTGAATCAGTTCTCTCAGATCCTGAATCTCCTGACGAAGCGGCTGCAGGGCTTTGTAAGGATCTGAAGCAGGATTTGGCTGTACTGGCTTTGCAGTCGGTGTTGGCATTTCAGGACTAGCCACCGCAGTAACACCCTCTGAGCGAGGCATTCCATTTACGGTTGCCCGATACCCACTCGCAGTGGCTTGAGATGAGGCCTGAATCTTTGGTTTCGCCTGGCTTTTGTCATCTCGGGCGGCAGTCACTTCCAGCATTGTTTTAGCAAATAGACCAAACGCCTTATTACCCTCCTTCACCTGCCGAGTAGATACAATCACAGCTTCTGGACCAAGATCTTTTTTGATCAACTGCAGAGCTTCTTGGATATTATTCACGCGATAGCGTTTGAGATTCATGTGTCAGTCCGACAAAGAGAATTAGTTGTTCAGTTCTACCACCCCGAGAGCCTCAATACGGACATCAGGGGCAACTTCATTATGTGATAAGACGACCAGATTCGGAATAAATCGTTCAAGAAGCTTTTTAACGTGTGGCCGAATAAGAGGTGAACAAAGCAGAAGTGGTTGGTAGTTATTTAGTTCGAACTGCTCAATCAATGCTTCAGTATTATTGATAATCAATTGAGCCATATTCGGATTCAAGCCCAAATAGGAACCGTGACCCGTGTCCTGTATGGAGGACGCAACTTGATTTTCAAGTTCTTGACTCATTGTGATTAGCGGCAACATACCATCAGGCGTCTGATACTGCCGTGTTAATTGTCTCGATAGAGCTTGTCGAACATGTTCTGTAAGCAGATCAGGATCTTTGGTAAGGTTAGCAACGTCCGCTAGTGTTTCCAGAATTGTATGCAGATCCCTGATGGAAACTTGTTCTCGTAAAAGATTCTGTAAAACTTTTTGCACCACTCCCAAATTCAATTGCCCTGGTACCAATTCCTCAATAACTTTGGGATTACTCTGGCCAAAGGTATCTAGAAGTTTTTGAGTCTCCTGCCGACCCAAAAATTCGAAAGAATGATTTTTGAGAATTTCCGTAATATGCGTGGCTAGTACTGTTGGTAGATCAACTACAGTATAACCAGCGAATTGTGCTCTTTCTTCATCCTCGGAGGTAATCCAAATTGCGGGTAACCCAAAGGCGGGCTCGACGGTGTCTACGCCGCTGATTTCTTCGTCAACTTCCCCCGTTTTCATAGCCATGAAGTGCCCAACCATCAATTCAGCACGAGCAACCTCGATTCCTTTGATGGTAATCGAATATTCTCCTGGGGATAGCTCAAGATTATCCTTTATATGCATGGGGGGAACAACATATCCATAGTCAGTCGCCATTTGTCTTCGGATAGCTTTAATTCTTTTCAGCAGTTCTCCGTCTTGCTCTTCGTCAACCAATGGAATCAGTCCGTAGCCCAGTTCTAAACCCAACAGGTCAATGGGCAGTAGTGACTCAATGTTTTCAGGCTCTTCTTCAATTTCCTGTTGCAGCTTGAGTTGTGCCTGTGCTTCTTCAGCTTGTTGGTTTCTGAAATTGTCCTTTCTAGCAAGAAAAGCCAGCCCTCCTGTAATAATCCCTAGAGTTAGAAAGGGAAGAACCGGCAGACCCGGAATGATTGCAAAAGCTAAAAGCAGAGCCGCTGAAACATTTAGGGCCTGAGCGTTACTGAATACTTGCTTACCCAGATCAACTGACAATTTGTTTTCTGCTGATGCTTTGGTAACTGCAATACCGGCAGCAATTGAGATAATCAGTGCGGGTATTTGGGAGACCAAGCCGTCCCCAATAGTTAGGGTTGCATAGGTTTCAAAGGCATCGCCCGAACTCATCCCAAATTGGGTTACACCTATCAGCAAACCACCAAGAATGTTGATCGTAGTAATGATTAAGCCCGCAATTGCATCACCACGAACAAACTTGCTAGCCCCGTCCATTGCTCCATAGAAATCAGATTCTCGCTGCACATATTGACGACGTTCACGAGCTTGCGTTTCGTCAATGAGTCCGGCATTCAAGTCTGCATCAATCGCCATTTGCTTACCTGGCATAGCATCCAGAGTAAATCTAGCGGCAACCTCTGCAATGCGGCCAGCACCCTTTGTAATAACAACGAAATTGATGAGAACTAGTATTAAAAATACGATGATTCCAACAATCTGATTCCCACCAACGACAAATTCTCCAAATGACTTAATCACTGTTCCAGCGGCGTCATAACCTTTGTTGCCGTTCAAGAGGATCAATCTTGTGGAGGCAACATTGAGTGATAGCCTAAAGAGAGTCGCAATTAAGAGGACAGTCGGGAAGGAGGAGAATTCAAGGGCGTTTGCTGTGAAGAGAGCAACGAAAAGAATCAGCACCCCAAGTGTAATACTTAGCGCTAGCAGCAAATCCATCAGAATTTCTGGTAGGGGAACTACCATGATCATTAAAACAGAGATCACCCCTACTGCCAGCAAAACATCAGAATTTCTTGACAAACCGCTCAAACTAGCTGTGTTGCTTCCTACGGCCACCTAATAATTCCCAAAATAGAAATAACTAATTGATGATAATCTAAAATCACTAATTTGCTAAATTGAATAAATTTGTGGGCATCTTGCAATTTTTACCCCAATAGAAGGGTGAATCCACAGCTTTCTGTGGCAAATCATTTTTATCTTTTCTTTCTTTGGAGACGATAAACGTAGGCAAGAATTTCTGCAACTGCTTTAAAAAAACGTTCCGGGATTACCTGTCCAATTTCCACACCTGCATAAAGATCCCTCGCCAATTGGGGTCTTTCCAGAATTGGAACATCATTTTGATCGGCTACTTTTCTTATCCGAAGTGCCATGTAATCTACACCCTTTGCAACTACTTGAGGTGCATTCATACTCTCTCGATCATATTTCAGTGCTACGGCATAGTGCGTTGGATTTACAACGATTGCATCAGCTTTTGGGACCTCCTGCATCATCCGAGCATTCGACATTTCTCTCTGGATCTGGCGAATTCTAGCTTTTAACTGAGGATCACCCTCTGACTGCTTGGCTTCATCCTTAACTTCCTGCTTGGTCATTTTGAGCTGCTGTTCGAAATGCCAGCGCTGATACATGAAATCAAAAATTGCAATCGCAATCAGGGCTAAAACCATTCGCCCTGTGACTTCGATGATGACAGAGAAATTATAGAATACAATCTGAGGCGGTGTAATCAACGCAAGCGCATTGATCCTCCCCATTTCCTCTTCGAAAGTGATGAAACCAATGAAGCCAATGAGCAGTAATTTTGCCAGGCTCTTCAGCAATTCCATCAACCCTTGAGTTCCAAAAATTCGCTTAAGCCCCTGGAAAGGACTTAACTTGCTAAATTTTGGAGCTATGGGTTTTAGAGTGAAGCGAACACCGACCTGAAGAATTGATGAAAAAATAGCTACGACTATAAGAAGAATCGCAAAAGGGATGAAAGGAATGAGAATTTTGCTGACAGATGTCGCCATCAGATCATAGAGCACATTAACATTCATATCTGAACGAATGGGCTCTCTCATGATGTCAGCAAACATACTTTGAGCAGCAGTGAGGATATTCTGCCCCATCACCATGAAGGAGAGGGTAGCAGCTGCTAATAATGCGGCTGAGGGTAATTCTTTACTGGAAGCAACCTGACCATCTTCGCGGGCTTTTTCCCGCTTGCGTTCAGTCGGCGCTTCCGTTTTCTCCTGACCATCTTGTTCGGCCAAGGCTTCTCCTAATAAGCTCTAACTACAGAACAGCGTCTACCAACAATCGTGTATATTCATGCTTTGGATGGTTGAGTACAACTTCCGCGGGGCCTGATTCCACAACTTCACCTCCTCTCATCACCAGAACATCATGACAAATTGCTTTTATTACTTTCAGGTCATGCGAGATGAAAAGGTAGGTCAATTTATACTTTTCTTGAAGGTCTCTTAGTAAATCAAGTACCTGCCCTTGAACAGAGCGGTCCAGGGACGAAGTTGGTTCATCTAAAATCAAAAATTGAGGGTGCAAGACCAACGCCCGTGCTATGGCAATTCTTTGCCGTTGACCACCAGAAAATTCATGGGGATACCTAAAACGAAGTTCGGGATTCAGTCCGACTTCCTGCATCACTTCTACAACTCGTCTTTCCTTTTCATCTACAGAAGTGTCTCCATGCAATCTTAAGCCTTCCGCAATGATATCGCCCACTGACATTCTTGGGCTAAGACTTCCAAAAGGATCTTGAAAAACGACCTGCATTTTTTTGCGGAATGGACGCATTTGAAGACGATTAAGACTATCCAATTCATGCTGTTGAAACCAAATTTTCCCATCGCTACTGATCAGACGAAGCAAAGCCATTCCCAAAGTAGATTTACCAGATCCACTTTCACCAACTACACCGAGCGACTGTCCCTCGCTAATTGAGAAAGTCACACCATCGACTGCCTTGATGTGAGCGACTGTCCTCTGCAGGATTCCACGCTTAATTGGGAACCAAACCTTCAAATTTTCAACACTCAGAATTGTTTCAGCGCTTTCCAACATTTTAGCTGGTTCACCAGACGGTTCAGAGTCCAGAAGTTTTTTTGTATAGGGCTGAGTGGGGTTGGCAAAAAGGGCTTTAGTAGCGTTAGTTTCCTGCAAGACTCCATTGTAGAGAACAATTACTCGGTCTGAATGATGTTTAACTATTCCCAAGTCATGAGTGATCAGAAGAACTGACATGCCCATATCCTGCTGAAGCGTTTTCAGCAAATCCAGGATCTGAGCCTGAATCGTCACATCCAGAGCAGTAGTGGGCTCATCAGCGATCAGCAGCCTAGGATTATTGACCAATGCCATCGCAATCATCACACGTTGACGCTGCCCTCCTGAAAGTTCATGAGGGTAGGATCGCAACCGTTGCTTGGCTTGTGGAATTTCGACTCGCTCAAGCCAGTCCAAAGCCAAGGTTTCAGCTTTAGACTGGCTCACACCATGATGCCAAAGGACTGCTTCGCTTATCTGATTTCCAATCGTATGCAGGGGGTTGAGGGATGTCATAGGTTCTTGGAAGATCATCCCAATTTCCTGTCCTCTCACTTGCCGCATCCTTGATTCTGAGGCATCCAGTAGATCCTCTTCACCAAGCCAAATCTTTCCAGCACAGTGGGCTTGGGGAGGTAAAAGCTTTAAAGCGGCATGAGCCGTCACTGATTTGCCAGAACCACTTTCTCCGACCAAAGCTACCGTTTCCTGTGAACCCACCTCAAAGGAGATTCCTTTGACAGCTTCAACTTTTTGATTGCCTTGCTGGAACTGGATTGAAAGATTTTCGACCCGAATCATTTTGATGATGCCTGGAGGTTATCCTGATTGGTTGGCTGCAACCACGAGCCAGGCAAACCAGCTTTGCTCATTGCGGGGGACACTGAGGCAAAAAGTGGGTGAGGTACTCCATGGACGAAGCACCAGGCATAGGGATCCACCAAATGGACCTCCTCCCCAATTTTGAGCGGAATCCTTGCTTGTCGTTCAACGATCTGAAATGGGGAAAGACTGATACGCAGAACTTCATCATCAGTTCGAACCAGCAGATCATCAGAATTTATATCGTTCAGAATAGATTTTGGTGGAGCAGGAATTTGGAGTTCAGTTTGCTCAAAGTTGTTCAGATTTAATAAATGAATCTTTGGTTGATGTTCGTTTCCAAGCAGCAAGTTTTCGCCGCTTTTGCTCAAACTTACAAAACTTGGAAAATCATTGACTGAGATGCGCTTGAGCAGTGATCCGTCTTTTACGCTGATCAATTGAACCTCTCTAGCCAGAAGAACTGTCAATTGATCTTCAGCGGCACTTAGAGCAAAGTTCTGCACCTCTGATGGAAAATTGAAACTATTGAGCAAATTTTCAGAATTTTCCTCAAAAACTTGAATCGTTTTGGGAGAATTTTGATCTACCTTAAAAACAACATTTCTCCGAAGATAGTTCCCATCTGGATAAATTGGTTTAACCTCTAATTGGTAAACAACCTCCGCCACACCTTGTCCTTGATTTTTCCATTGGGCACAGAAGTAGTCTTTTTTATTCGGGTTGAGTTCACTTTTTGAGTGTACAGTTGGATTTTCATATCTATGGTAAGTCACTTCGTCTTCATCGTGGGTATGGATGTCGTAATAAACCGGCTCCGTGGCAGCAAAAGTTAAATTCAATTCTTGGTCTGGGTAGACTGTTAAACAAACTTCTTTATTTTCTCCAGCAGCCAAGACAAATTTCTTTTCTAAACTTTCTTCATTAGCTGGAATTAGGCTATACCCACCCCAGAGAGCCAGAATACCCAAAATAAGAATTTGCATTTTCGTTCTAGGTGAAAATTTATAAAAATTCATTCTTCGCGTAGTAACTTACGAATTCCTTCCACCATCTCCTCAGCTTTGTTGGACGTCCGGTAGAGTGCTCGTGTTCTCCCTTGCTGGTCCATGAGATAAATATAGCCAGAATGCGCAATTAGATAGTCCGCCGCTGATTGGGAACGGGTATCCTTCATGTAGGCAGCTCCAAACTTCTTTGTGATCGCCTTCAATTCCTCGGCACTGCCGGTAACGCCCACAAGTGAAGAATGGAAAAAGGTCAAAAATTGCTTCATTCCTTCCAACGTATCTCTCTGTGGATCAACAGAAATGAAAAGAGGTTGTACCTGCTCCAATTCTTTAATCTCTAAGTCTTCCAGTGCATTTTTGATTGTTGTAAGAGTAATGGGACAAATATCCGGGCAAGATGTATATCCGAAAAAAACTAGAAGCACCTTTCCTCTAAAGCTCTGAGGCCCAATTTTCTTACCTAGGGTACTATTTAACTCAAAATCTCCACCAATTGTGTCGTAAACATCTAAACTCGCGGCTGTGGAGACAACAGACCATGCACAAAAGAAAGTTAAAAAAAATAAACGCATTCGAGCAACTCATGAAAGGATTAGAATGTTCCAAGACATTATTTACAGCCTGAGTGGAAAGCTCAAGCAACTTGAAATCATAGATAAAATTGAGGGCAGCAAAGACTAATGGAAGGTTTGATCTTTGGTAGATCAGCTTTCAACTGATTTTGAAATGCAGTTTATTTTGGGAGGCATCTAACTGAATTGTCATCCCTGACTGGAGTTCTCCGTCGAGAAGTCGGATTGCAATGGGATCTTGAACATCTCTTTGGAGGGTCCTTTTCATTGGCCTCGCGCCAAAAACAGGGTCATAGCCCCGCTGTGCGAGATAGACTTCAGCTGCTTCAGTCATCTCGAGTTGTATTCCTTGAGAAGTTAGTCGAGTTTGTAACTGCTCAAGTTGCATCCGACAGATATGGCGAATATGTGAAAGCGAGAGGCTTCTAAATGGAATGATCTCGTCAATTCGATTTAGAAATTCTGGTCTAAAATGATTCAATAAAAGCTGCCGGGCTTCTTTCTGAAGATCATTGACATCTTTCTTTTTACGATCCTCCCGCATCAAATCGTGCCCGATGTTGGTGGTCATTATAATCAGCGTATTACGAAAATCAGCACGTCTACCCTGGCTGTCAGTCAATTGGCCATCATCCAAAATCTGGAGGAACAAATTGAAGATATCGATGTGCGCTTTTTCAATTTCGTCAAATAGTAGAACTGAGTAAGGAGATTGACGAACCTTTTCGGTTAGTAGACCCCCTTCCTCAAATCCAACGAATCCAGGATCTGCACCCAGTAACCTACTCACTGAATGCTTTTCCATATACTCAGACATATCAAACCGAATCAGAGACTTATGATCATCAAATAAAAAGTTAGCGAGGGCTAATCCTAATTCTGTTTTGCCGACACCAGAGCTTCCCATGAAAATGAATGAGCCAATAGGTCTTTGGGGATCTTGAACACCAGCCCTGCTGCGTCGAATAGCACTAGCCACACGTGACAACGCCTCACTTTGCCCCATAATTCTGTGTTCAAGAAATTCCTCCAGCCTCACTAGTTTTTCCTTCTCATCTGCAAGCATTCTGTGAATCGGAATTCCTGTTCTTCTGGAAACTACCTGTGCAATATCTTCTGCGTCAACCTCCTCTTTCACCAGTCGCTCTTCCCGCCGATTGAGATCAGATTCTGCCTCCTGAAGTTGTGCTTCCAGTTGGTCTAAGGTCTCGTAATGAAGTTTGGCCGCTAGATCTAGATCTCCAGTACGTTGAGCTTCCCATTCTGCTTGACGAGTTTCTGTGATTGCTTGACGAAGTTGGCGAATCCTCTCAACAAGTAATCGTTCATCCTGCCATTTTCTCTGCAACATCTGTTGTTGAGTCTGCAGTTGCTCAGCTTGTAGGACCAGTGAGTTTCTTTGCTGAATTGATTTCTCGTCTTTCTCACGACGAAGGGTATTTATCTGGTTGAGAATCTGACTGAGTCTTCTTTCAAGATTATCCAAGGCAATGGGCATGGAATCCATCTGCAATCGAAGACTAGCTGCTGCTTCATCCACAAGGTCAATTGCCTTATCAGGTAAGAATCGCTCTCGCAAGTATCGCTCAGAAAGTTGTGCTGCAGATATCAGAGCCTCATCCTGGATAATGACACCATGATGAGATTGATAACTTTGCCTTAAACCTCTCAAAATTGTGATTGTTTCTTCAATACTTGGTTCACGAATGAGGATAGGCTGAAACCTTCTGGCGAGAGGGGCATCTTTCTCAATATACTTCTTATATTCTCTTAAGGTTGTTGCACCAATACAACGTAAGCGTCCCCTCGCAAGTGCTGGCTTTAGCATATTTGCAGCATCGACACTTCCCTCTGCTCCACCTGCTCCTACCAACATGTGTAACTCATCAACAAAAAGTAGAATTCGCCCTCTGGATTCCTCAACTTCCCGAATAAGTTGTTTCATCCTTTTCTCGAACTCACCTCTGTAGGTAGTACCAGCAATCATTGTTGCCAGATCTAGCGAGACTAATCTGCGATCTTTCAACCACTCAGGCACATCTCCTCGAACAATTCGTTGGGCTAGGCACTCGACAATGGCAGTTTTGCCAACACCAGCTTCTCCCAGCAAAACAGGGTTGTTCTTTGTTCGACGAGATAATACTTGAATAAGATTCCGAATTTCCTCCTCCATTCCAATGACGGGATCCAACTCACCCAATCGAGCCATTGCAACCAAATCCAAACAATAATCTTCGATTGCGGATTCAGATAATTTACTGCCTTGAACAATGATTTGTTCTGCTTTGGAGAGGCCCGATAATTCTTTTCTCAAATGTTCTGCTGTAGCATCCAGACTGTTCCAAGTCTCTCCTAAAAAACCCTCATGGAAGTTCAGCAAACCCAATAAAAGATGATCAACATTAGTGTAGGTTTCATTCAGTAAAGTTGCTTCTTTCTCAGCACTCAAAATGATCCCGTGAAGAGATCTTGAAATGAAGGTTTGCCCAGAATTTTCCTGATCTTTTGGGAAATCTCTAATCTGAAGTTGGAGCTTTTGCTGAAGAACTCCATTTTCTACTTGGATCTTATCAAAGCAGAACTCTATCATTGGATCATTCTGCTCCAGCAGACTTAAGAGCAGGTGCTCTGGTTCTACTTTGGCTTGACGACCCTCCGCCGCCATTTGCTGTGCTTTCAGTAATGCTTCTTCAGCTTTTAGAGTAAAATGACTTAATGAAATGCTCATTGACTTGTGAACTCTTTAATTTAGAGAGTAATATTCATAGGCGAATTCAAGCAAGGTACAAGCCACTATCCGAATGATTTTGAGTTTTCAAAATAATACTAAAGATTATATTTTTATTTCTCATTGGAGTTATTTTTTGTAGTAATTAATCAGATCTCAGATATTATTTTTAATGAATAATTTTATGAACTTAATTTCGAACACTTTGTTGATTATCAAAACACAATTTATTCTTGACTAAACGACCTAAAATTCGACCTGGCTACTATCTGAATCCAGCAGCATCAATAAAACCAAGGTATTTAAAAAAACCATTCAAAACCATCAACTTTCTAAATTTATGCGTATTTGCAGTATTTAAAAACTTATCCGTAAATAGCGATCACCTTGTTGAGGGTGATCATCGCTGCGGCTAGAGCAGTGAGGGCATTGTAGGAGCGGTCGGTTTTCTCATACCTTGGGAGGAGTTTGCGGAAGCGGTTGAACCAGGAATGAGTCAATTCAACGACCCACCTTCTCGCCTTGTATTTCGGACGATTTTTAATGTCTTTTTTTTCCTCTCCTCGGGGTCGGATGTGGGGAAAGAAACCATAGCGGCGGACGGTCTCCTCTTTGCCAACATACCCAGCGTCCAGACACAGGTTGCGCTCTGAGGATTCCGTGGCCGGTGGTTGAACCACAGCGGTCTGTAGCAAAGGTTCCAGCGCCACGCTGTCATGCCGGTTGGCGGCGTTGACGTGTAGCGAGAGCGGGACGCCAAGTTCGTCGACAAGCATGTGTCGTTTCGTTCCTTTTTTTTCCCGATCCGTCGGGTTCGGACCGACAGATTCTTGGGCCAGGGGCGCTTCGAGGTTCGAGCCATCAGCGGCTTGCCACTACCAGGAGATCCCTTGCAATTCGTCGTATTCAGCCAGTCCACGTTGCCAAAGTTTTTCAAAAAGACCGGCAGCGGCCCATTGTTGAAATTTCTGATGCAGAGCCGAGGAACCGAGCCCTTCGAATTTCTCTCGAGGCAGAGCGTTCCAGATGATCCCGGTGCGTAAGACGTAGACGATGGCCGAGAAGTAGAGACGGTTGGAGTACTTGGGTATACGGCCACCGCCTCGTTTGCGTCGGTAGACTTTGTGAGGATCTCGGGTATCTGTCGGGATCAACGGTTCGACCAACTCCCAGAAGGCAGCGGAAATTTCCCAGGTCTTGGTTCTTGCCATCTGGTTCTCCTGATCAAAGGGGAGGTGCTAAGGGTCCCAAAAGGATGATCAGGATCCAGGAGAAACGTAATCTTTTTGTTGTCGGATAAGTTCTAAATGTGTTTTTAAGTCGTTTAGCACCTTCCTCATTTTTTATTGATGCCAGAACTTAGATGTCTTGAAGCAAAAAATGGCTTCTACGCAGAAAGTTTCGTTTTTTCCTCGGACCTTTCTGAATTGACTGAGCGTCCAATTGCGCTTCGCTGGTACGGATATGAGCACTTGAATGACAGGGAAGCGATTGAGGATGTTGGTAATTACTTTGGGCTCCACCCACTTCTAATTGAAGATATTGTCCACCAGAATCAAAGACCCAAACTAGATGACCAAGGAAAGATCCTAATGGTTACTGTTCCCACTTTCAGTTGGAATCCCGAAAAGATGGAGGTAACACGCAAACAGATAAATATTCTTTGGAGAGAAAATGACTTGGTCACTTTTGCAGGCTCAGAGAAAGACCTCCTAGAGCCCGTCAGACAAAGAATCCGGCGCGGGAAAAGGTCTCAATATCGAGATTCGCATCCAGATTTTTAATTTTGTGCTGTTTTGGATCTTTTGGTGGATCATCATCTTGAGTTTCTTGACGAGATCCGCGATAGCCTCATTCTCATGGAGGAGAATCTTAGTGAGAAACCTGAACCCCAACTTTTGCAGGAAACAGACTTCGTAGACAAATGATCTCTGTCGCTAGGGTGATGCCCTCTGTCCGTAGTCTTGTTGGAGAATTATACGATGATTACAGCGAGTGGTTTCGTGAAGAAAATTTGATGTATTTGAGGGATGTTCAAGATCATTCCAAGCAAGCGCTCGAATTTGTAAAAGCTGACCAAGAAATTCTTTCAGGAATGATCGATCTGTATTTGTCTCTGATGAGTCAGAAAACGAATGACAAGATGAAGGTCCTTGCTGTGATTTCAACAATCTTCATGCCGCTGACTCTTATTACTGGGATATACGGAATGAATTTTCAGCACATGCCGGAGCTAGGATGGGAATTTGGCTACCCAATGGTTCTCTTGGCTATGTTAATCATTGGGATTGGGATTTGCTGGTTCCTGAAGCAAAAGGATTGGTTCTGAGGACAAACTCTAAGTTGATCGCTATCGAATGCTTTGCATCATCTCCACAAATCTTTGGAAGAGATATTGGGAATCGTGGGGTCCCGGAGCAGCTTCAGGATGGTACTGAACCGAATATGCAGAAAAATCGGTCGATTCAATCCCTGCAATTGTTTCGTCATTCAGATTCCGATGTGTCACCCGAACACCTTTGGGAAGATTCGACTCATCTACAGCAAACCCATGATTGTGACTGGCAATCTCAATCTTATTGGTTTGGTAATCCATAACGGGGTGATTTGCGCCGTGGTGACCACATTCCAATTTGTAAGTTCGACATCCTAAAGCCAGTGAAAGAATTTGATGCCCTAGACAAATTCCAAAAATTGGAACTTTCCCAAGTAGCACTTTCACATTCTCAATTGCACCCTGCACAACAGCTGGATCTCCAGGGCCATTCGATAAAAAGACTCCATCAGGCTTTTGCTCTAAAACGAACGAAGCGGGAGTAGATGATGGAACCACTATCACTTGCATTCCTAAGCTGGCCATCAGACGCAAAATATTGTGTTTAATTCCAAAATCGTAGGCGACTACTTGAAATTTAACATACTTAGGTGTCTCCCAATCATAAGCTTTATTTGTAGAAACCTGATCTGCCCAATTTTGACCTTCCATCGATTGAAGATTTGCAGCTCTCTTTCGTAATTTCTCAAGATATTCGGAACTTTCAGGCTTTCCTGCGATCAATCCGTTGCACTCACCCTTTCTAATTTTCTTAACAAGCGCTCTCGTATCAATTCCTTCCAAGATGGTCACACCATGCTCCATCAACCATTCTCCAAGCGGCTTTGAACTCCGCCAATTACTCGGAACGAGGCTGAGTTCTTTCACAATCAAACCTTGGGCATGTACCTTTGTTGACTCCATGTCTTCTGGATTGATACCATAATTTCCAATATGGGGGTATGTCATCGTGACTATCTGACCAGAGTAGGATGGATCTGTTAGAATCTCCTGGTAGCCCGTCATTGATGTATTGAAAATCACCTCTCCTTGTGAGGATCCTCCTGCGCCATGAAGCCAACCCTCAAATACTTCTCCAGATTTCAAGACCAACACACCTTCCTGCATTCCATCTCTCCAATTTCAGATTCTAAATAATTAATAAGACTTCAGAATTATTAAATGATTTCAAAAACAATCAACGAGAAACTCAAATTCAGGAAAACTGAATCGTTTCCAAATTATGAGCTGAGGCGAGATCTATTGAATAATATTGACGTACATACCCTTAGGGAGTATATGTGTGATTAATATTCAATACCTAACTTTCCTCAGAGAAAAATGTCATCAATCATTCTTGAATCCAAACAAGATTTTCAGGATACCAAAGAGTTTGAGGCAAAAGATTCCAAAGCTTTTGCTCAGTATCAACTTCAGAATGTACGCTGTGCAGGCTGTGTGCGTTCTATTGAGAACTCATTGAAAGAATTGAGGGGAGTTGAGCATGCAGAAGTCAACTTAGCCTTATCAAACTGCAGAGTTGAATACGATTCTGATCGATTATCAGATAACGAAATTCATAATTTACTCTCTCAAAAAGGTTACTCCCCACAAAGACTTCAGTCTAATAATTATAGCTCACTTTCATTCCCAGATTCTTCAAAAGAAAGTAGCAACTGGAAGTGGGCTCTATTAGGGACACTGCCTTTATTCTTATTGGCCATGGGCCCGATGGTAAACCTGCAATTGCCCGCCTTTCTAAATCCATTAGAATCCCCAACGGCCTATGCACTTGCTCAGTGGATGGTGATCTTTCCGGTACTTTGGGCTGGCAGGGAATTCTACAAGAACGGTTTTCGTTCTCTATTGGCAGGAAATCCTGACATGGACACTCTGGTTGCCCTTGGGACAGGGGCAGCAATACTCTGGAGCTTTGTTAGCTTCACCTCGATTCTCCGAGGGACTTCTCTCATTGAGGCTCCACTATACCTAGAAACTGCCGGAGTAATCATAACAATGATCCTGATCGGCAGGTATCTGGAGAGAAAAAGCCGCAGCCAAGCTACCAATGCAATCAGAGATTTGTGGTTGCTCCAGCCATCAAAAGCTAGGTTAGTTCAAGGAGAAAATGAACGTGAAGTTCCAAGCGAAATATTGGTCCAGGGCGATCTTATTCGCTTGCGTCCTGGCGATCGCGTCCCGGCTGATGGTTTGGTTAAAGATGGTTACAGTAGCCTGGATGAATCGATGATGACTGGCGAAAGCCTTCCCATTGAGAAATCAATTGGTGACCTCATCGAAGCTGGTACAGTCAATCAACAGGGAACATTGCTTGTCGAGGTCCAAAAAGTAGGGCCTGATACAGCGCTACAGCAAATCATTCAAAATGTGATAGGCGCCCAAAATGATAAGATCCCTATAGCCAGGTTGGTCGATCAATTTTCAGGACATTTCGTCAAATTTGTTCTTTTGATTGCGATACTCACCGGTGGGACTTGGTATTCTCTGGGGGCAAGCTGGCCTCAAATTCTTGAACATGTCATCGCTGTGCTAGTGATTGCCTGCCCCTGTGCACTGGGATTGGCAACCCCTGTCGCCATTTTGGTGGCGACCACTACAGGAGCACGCAACGGGCTTTTGATGCGTAATGCAAGTGCTTTGGAGTGGGCTGCAAAGGCTAAAATCATTGCACTTGATAAAACTGGAACCTTGACATATGGAAAACCCCAACTTCATAAAATGCAAACTGCATCAAATGTCACTGAATCAGAGGTTCTGACTCTTGCCGCTTCAGTTGAAAAATCATCCGAGCATCCTCTTGCTCAAGCCATCATCAATGCTGCCAAACAACGATCTTTAGTACTTTCAAAAGCTGAAGAATTTCTGGCAATTTCTGGCTTAAGTGTTCAGGCAAAAGTTCAAAACCAACTGATTCAACTCGGTAGTGACAAGTGGCTTCAGGAGTCAGGACTCAATGTGCCAGACAATTTAAAGAACCAAGATCAGACTTCAACTATCGTGCATGTTGTGCGGGATGGATGCTGGATTGGATTATTGGAGTGCAAGGATGAATTACGGACTGAGAGCAAAGCTTTTGTAAAATTCGCTAAAAGACAGGGCAGAGAGATAGCTATTCTTTCAGGTGATCGTTCCAACGCAGTTCAATCTGCAGCCCTTGAACTAGGAGTCACGAATTGGAGGGCAGAGTTGTCACCACTAGAAAAAGCTAAGAAAATTGAGCAATGGCAAGATCAGAAACAATTGGTACTCTTTGTTGGTGACGGCATGAATGATGCGCTTTCTTTGACGAAAGCTGATGTAGGAGTTACTCTTCGGAGTGGAACGGGGCTGGCCTTGGAAACTTCAGATGCTGTTTTAATGAAGAATGATTTACGGCACCTTGCTGGGCTACTTCAATTAAGCCGAGAAACGATTAAAAACATAAAACAAAATTTGTTTTGGGCTTTTGGCTATAATTTTTTGAGCATTCCCCTCGCAGCAGGGGTTTTCAGTGCTTGGGGAATCAGCCTCAATCCAGAGTGGGCAGCCCTTGCAATGGCTCTCAGTTCAATCTCTGTTGTCAGCAATGCAATACGCCTAAGAACATTTAGAATTCCTAGTATTGATTAGCCTCATGACTATGGCGCAACATCCGGATCACGATATACAATTATCTCGCTTGCGAAGGATCGAAGGACAGGTTCGGGGAATACAGAAAATGATTTCCGAGAGGCGGTATTGTATTGATATCCTCACTCAGTTACGCGCTTTAGAAGGTGCTGTTCAGCAAGTAGAGAAAAATATTTTAGAAGAACACCTAAATCATTGTGTTCAACAGGCAATTACACAATCTGACCCAGAGGCCGCTCAACAAAAAATTCAAGAAATTGTGCAGCTACTAAAAAAGTAGTGATGTCGGCTTAGCATTTTTTTGACAACCCAATACAATTCACGAAAAGCCTCTTTATAAATTGCGAAAAATTTTACTCATTCGAACCGATCGCATTGGCGATACATTGCTTACCCTCTCTGTTGTCAGACCCATCAAAGAAAAATGGCCCGATTGTAAGATTGACTTCCTCGCCAGAACATACACACACCCAATCTTAAAAAACGTAAATGAGATTAGCACGATACTGAATTATGACCCTGAAGAAGTTCACCGCGGCATTAGAGGACATCAACGTCTTGCCGCTGAAATCCAGCAAAAAGAGTATGATTCTGCAGTTCTTTTCTATCCCCGATTCGGTTTAACATTTGCCTTATGGAGGGCTGGGATACCAAGGCTAATTGGCACAAGCCACCGTTGGTATTCTTTCTTATTGACTGACCGAGTCCATCAATCTCGCAGGGAATGCCTGAAACATGAAGTTGAGTACAATCTGGATCTCCTGGAGCCACTCATTCAGGATTTACCAACTGAGGTTCCACAATTTCGTTTGGCTATTCCCGAAAAAACAAAGCGAGAATTGCAAGCATTACTTACTGCGAATAACATCCGCGGAAAATACATTGTTGTCCATCCAGGGAATGGAGATTCCGCACCAAACCTAAGTATGGAACAATACAGGACGCTTATTCAGCAAATCTCTCTTTCTGGCATCAGGGTCGTGCTCACTGGAGTAAATTCAGAAAAAGAATACAATCAGTTACTCAAATCGGAATTCACAACAAATAATATCAGTGACCTGACTGGCAAATTAAATTTGGAGCAAATGATTGCTCTGCTTTCAGAGGCTAGCGGGTTGATTACCACAAGCACAGGACCTGCTCATATATCCAGTGCAGTTGGAACTCCTACTACTACCTTTTATTGTCCAGCAATACCACACACTCCTGACCGGTGGGGACCTTTGGAAAATTTGGAGCGCGTCATCACACCAAAATTAACGAACAGCCACTGCCAAATGAAACAATGCCCGCACGGCACACAAGGCTGTCTGACTACTTGTTTGCAGGATGATCAAATCAACCAAGCTCTAAACTATTTACTCTGAAAGCTGTTGCAAGTGGGGCTGTTTCTCAGTAAATTCAGTTCATTGATTTTAAAATCTTACTTCTGATTAGGCTTATTATGCACGAATTTAATATTTTGATGACCTTTGGGGCAGTCTCAGCTGCCTACTTGATTGTTTTTTTTTCTTGCGAAGCAATGTTTATGAAGGAACCCGAAGAAAAAAAATAATATCTCAATTTCTCTGCTGGCCAGTCATTCTTGGACTGGCTGCTTGTCAAACGATCCAGCCTCCAAATCCTCAGGATTCTTCAAAAACAGCACAACTCTACTCTGGCCGTATACTCATTCAATCTGAGCATGAGAAGCAGACTGGTGATATAGAATTATTGCTACAAGATGACGGTGTTCGTTTAAGAATATTAGCGCCAGTAATCGGAAGTCGAATTTGGGAATTACGAGCAAATGATTCACAAATTCTTATGTACGACTATCGTGATCAGTCTTCATCCCTCCACGAAAATTCCCTGGAAATTCGTGAAGAATTTTTAGGGATAGACGTCAAACTGAGCGAAATTCAAGAATTACTTCAGCAACCTACGAAAGTTAGTTTTCTGGAGGTGGTAAAGAGAGATGATGATCAGCGGGCGATCGAGTTGGTAAAACGAGATAGCGTTTTGAGCGATCGACTCAGTGTAGAGATCAACAAATGGAAAGAGGGAGAAGCTGGTCTATTTCCCCAGATAATGAAGCTTGAAGATCCTTTTACGGGAAACAAAATCATCTTGGTTTTTCGGGCAAGACAAGAGATAGCCGGAGAGCCTATTGTCTTCGAAGAACTACCCACGCTTAAACCCTCCAGCTGAGTCAATTTTTTGGCTTTGTTGCCATGAGTAGAAGGTGAAACAGAGATTCAAATTTCACATCTGATACCATGGAGAGTCCAAGCTCGCACGTTCTGCTATTTGAAATACCCAGTGAACAATTTTTTGGAATTTGACCCTTCAAACTGTTCAATGCCTTTTCAGGAAGCTCAGGGTGAAAGATTCCTCGATCTCCGGCTGTACCACAGCAAGTAACTGTGTGTGGTAGAACGACTTCCTTTGCGCATTTCCCAGCAATATTCCGCATTTTGGCAACATGCCCTGCCTTGCGATTACTGCAGGTTGGATGAATCACAACAGTCTCCTCCAATTGCTGAAACTCGAGCCGATCTAGTAAAAATTCTCCTGCAAATGAAACAGGATCATAAACCGGTAATTCTGACAATTCGTGATTCAAACGCTGAACGCATGGACTAGTTTCGCAAAGAATTGGGTATTCTCCATTGTTGGATGCTTTCAAAAGTGCTTCTTTGAGTTCTTCTGTTTTGCGATTGGCTTGATTTGGAAAGCCTTTGCTATCGAAGGCAACCCCACAACACAATCCCTCAATTCCCTCTGGATGAATATATTGATAGCCAGCACGATTTAGAACTTGGTGAACTGCTTCTGCATGAGAAGTATGACTGCCTTCAGAAGGCCCCATCATCCGGCAGATACAACTAGGGAAGTAAACCACTTTGCTCAAATTAGTCTTGGCTTCATGTTGCCAATCAATCCTCGGAGCCGGCTTCGGAAAATACGGGTTCCATTGGGGAATTTGATTACCACTTACTTTTCGAATAATACGACTCAATCCGACAAGTACATCACTACCAAGTACCTTGTGAGATATATTTGCCGCCGCCAAGCCCAGACGAGCCAGTTTTGAAGCCAGCGCAAAGTTGTTCTCACACCAATTGGCAATGCTATTTTCAAGACTGGAGTGCTGGTCAAAGCGCAACTGCTTGATCAATTTACCTGTATCAATATCGACCGGACAGTTCATTGCACAAAGACCGTCCGTAGCACAGGTATCCTCACCGTCATAGTGATAAAGCTTCCTCAATTCCGACTCTAGTTCTCTATTTTCTCTCGTAGTTGTTAGTCTGGTGATTTCTCGCCATGCGGTAATTCTTTGCCTAGGTGATAAACTCAGGTCCCTTGAGGGACACTGAACCTCACAAAAACCGCATTCAATACATTTGTCGATTATCTCATTTGCCACCGGGAGAGGTTTAAGTTGTTTAACATGGATCT
>JACLAD010002851.1_pt1 | contig 126810 bp, 123 predicted proteins | sample 8027901 | NCBI WGS metagenome assembly JACLAD01 (sample SAMN15725071, study PRJNA655200) | protist metagenome | isolation source: fluorescence activated cell sorting (FACS) single amplified genomes of... | place: Spain: Blaines Bay Microbial Observatory, Mediterranean Sea | collected 2016-07-05 | reverse complement strand
GTACCAATTTACACACACCGCTGGGCATCAGGCTTGGTATGCTGCGGTCAATGCGCTGTTTGGGAAGTTCAAGAAATTCAAAGTGGATCATCGGGTGATTCCTTGGGCAACATTCTGTGATCCAGAAGTAGCTCGAGTAGGCCTCAATGAATTGGAAGCCCAAGAGAAGGGGATTGCTTATGAAGTCACCCACTATGGCATTGATGATCTGGATCGAGCAATTGCCGATGGCTCTGCCAAGGGAATGGTCAAAGTGCTGACGGTTCCCGGTAAGGACAAGATCCTCGGAGTTACCCTGGTGGGTGAACATGCGGGAGATCTGATCAGTGAGTTTGTAATGGCGATGAAACATGGATTGGGCTTGAACAAAATTCTTGGAACCATCCATATCTACCCCACCTTGGCAGAAGCCAACAAGTATGCAGCCGGTGAATGGCGTCGAGCTCATGTAAACCCAAAGCTGTTATTGTTTGTAGAGCGCTTTCATGAGTGGAGGCGCGGATGATTGATGCGGCTCTTCAGCCTCTGCAGCAACGTTTTCTTCAATCACCTGCGAAAATTCTAGCACAGTGGGGAGTGAAGGCTGACCAGATCACACTAGTTGGCTTCGTGGTAGGAGTCATGGTCGTGCCTGCCCTGGCTTTTGAAGCCTATTTTCTGGCACTACTTCTTTTATTGATCAATCGTTTCGCCGATGGGCTGGATGGGGCAGTAGCTCGCCAGACAAACCCCACGGACCAAGGGGCTTTTCTGGATATCAGCTGCGATTTTCTTTTTTATGCCCTGTTCCCCTTGGGGTTTGCGTTCGCTGATCCTGTCAATACCCTGCCAGCTGCGGTGTTGATCACCTCTTTCGTGGGCACGGGCTCCTCTTTCCTAGCCTATGCAATCATCGCTGGGAAGCGTGGTGAAACTACAATATCCTTTCCTCAAAAGGGCTTCTATTATCTTGGTGGGTTGACCGAGGGATTTGAAACGATCGTACTTTTCATTTTCATGTGTCTCCTCCCCGATCACTTTCCTGAATTTGCTTACCTTTTTGCTGCTGCCTGTTGCATAACCACTCTCTCTCGCTGGTACCAGGGTTGGCGGGCTTTCTCAGGAGGAAAGTCGCGATGAAAAAATGCGTGATTATTGGAGTTGGTGGCAGACATAAAATGTTTCGGGATGCTTTGGTTGAAAAGTATTCAACTAAGTATCAATTGGTGGCTCTTTGTGATTCAAACATTGGTCGACTCCGATTTGCAGAAGAATCACTTAAAACGTCAAACGTTATTGTTCGGCTTTACCTTGAAAAGGATTTTCCAAAGCTCCTACGAACTGAAAATCCCGATGTTGTGATCGTTACTTCGCCTGATTACACCCATCATAAATATATCATTGCAGCAGCAAGAAAGGGCTGTCAGATCATCAGTGAAAAGCCTGTGACGAACAATTTAGAAAATCTTAAAAGAATTGTTGATGAGCTAGGGAAAAATGATTTAAAAGCCACAATCACCCACAATTACCGATACTCTCCACATCGTTCACAAGTCAAAGAACTCTTGATGAATGGTACGATTGGAAACATCAAGGCGATTACCTTTGACTGGCATCTGGATCGAATTCATGGGGCCGATTATTTTCGGCGATGGCATCGTTACAAGAAGAATTCTGGTGGATTAGCAGTTCATAAAGCAACACATCATTTTGATTTGATTAACTGGTGGTTAGGCGATTTTCCAGTGTCTGCTTACGCAACTGGTAGCAATCACTATTACAACCCATCAAATGCTGATAATCTGAAGATTGAGAATCGAGGAAAACGTTGCATGAGTTGTAGCTCCTCAAACTGTACTTTTAGATTGGATCTACGCTCGATTGAAAACCTGCGTAAATTATATTCAGAGAACGAAGAATTTGATGGCTACTACCGAGATCAATGTGTTTTTGATCAAGGTATTGAAATCGAAGATATGATTCGAGCAGAGGTCTGCTATTCCAGAGGTGCTGTCTTAAACTATGGCTTGGTGGCATTCTCTTCCTGGGAGGGCTATGAGATCACATTCATTGGCACTGAGGGTACTCTTTCCCAGAAGTACTTGGAGCGCAGCGTAATCAATGGAGATGAGAGCTCACTGAGGGAAGGGAGTAATGTTGAAACGACTCTTCTTCTTCCAGGCAAGGCGCCTGAAAAAATCAAGAACCCCAGTTCAGCAGGTGGACATGGAGGAGCTGACCCCTTGATGTTGGACCATATCTTTGCTGATGACGGCACTCCTGATCCATTGAAACGGAAATCCAATCACTTTTCTGCAGCCTGGTCAGCAATTACAGGTTTTGCGATTAATCGATCCATGCAGAAAGGAAAGGTCATTCTGATCAAAGACCTCATCAAGGATTTGGCCGTTCCTGATGAGCTTCGCTTGGATTGATTTCCAGTGTTGAAACAGATTCTAATATTGCTGGTATTGTTCCTGCCGCTGAGTATCGCCTTCTCGAATTCAACTAGCCTTTCACCCGTTCCATTTGCCAATGAGCTCAACAATCCCAGAGGCTTTCTCCCGTTTGGGACGGACCAGTGGATCATCATCGAGGCTGGTACTGGAAAAAAGCTTGGTGGAAAACACCCTGGAAAAATCAGCCTAGGACATGACATAAATCGAGATGGTTTGCTCTCTGCCATAGAGAAATCTGTGCTTGTAGATCACTTGTTATCCTACAACATCATGGAGTTCTTTAATCCAGGGGGAGATGAGGTGGTTGGCCCAGGTGATGGGGTTTTGTTTGATCAGAGAAGACTGATTTACACCAGAGATAGCGGTAGAGAATCAACTGAGATTGTCCAACTGGATCTAGTTGATCTCTCCGAGGTTATCCTCTTTGAGCGTCCAGGTATCGTCAATTCGATCGTACTCTCCGCTGATCAGCAGACACTGTTTTTGGCAGAGAGCACCTTAAATCAGATCGGGGCATACCACTTTGAATCTGGATACGAGAAACTTCTTCTTTTTGATGTACTGGATCATCAGCAACAAGCTGTCCCAACAGGAATAGCCCTGGATGTCAAAGGTAATTTACTGGTGACACTCTTTTCCGGTCAATTGTGGGCCTATTATGGAGAAACCATCTCCTTCATGCCAGGCGATGCCAAGCTGGCTTACGTGAATTTAGCAGATCGGACATTTGAGTATCTTCTAGAGGGACTCACCACTGCAATTGATGTAGTCACAGACGCAGATGACAATGTTTATTTTCTAGAGATGACCACGGCTTGGCCGACCAACCTGATTTCACGAGAATTTGATTTATACAATCGTAACTCGCCACCTGATCCAGGGGGTTATGTTCGCTACTCAGGAAGATTAAGTATGATGCGGTCAGGATCGAAGGAGGTCTTTGTTTTGGCGGAAGGCCTTGACCTGCCAACGAATCTCTCTATTCATGATGGCCAACTCTTCATCTCATCAGGCCAGGGAACACCTGGTCGAAATGTATGGACTCATCAAGGGGTTGTGCCCATCGAGGGTAAAATCTTCAGTTATTCTTTAAATCGATAATTCCTTGCTTATCCCGAGTGGTTCCTTGCCGAGATTGATACCTTGAGACGCTTACGAGTTGCCCTAGTGGGGACAGGGGTTGGAATGGCTCACGCCAAAATGTATCAGACCCTTCCAGATCTTTTTGAAGTTGTTGCCGTCTGCGAAATTGATGAGAAAAAACGTTTGGAATTTGTTGAGCAAATCGGAGTGAAGTTCCAAACTGATCGATTAGAAGAACTCTTTGAACAGGAGCTGGATCTGATCGATATCTGTACACCATCCGGGTTGCATTTTTCCCAAGCCTGCTCTGCGCTCAATGCGGGATTCCATGTTGTCCTCGAGAAACCAGTGGTCCGTTCTCTCAACGAGTTGGATGAATTGTCCCGGGTCGAACAGCAATCTGGTAAGAAATTATTCCCAATTTTTCAGTATCGATTCGGTCACGGAATCCAAAAACTCCATCACTTGATCGCAAAGGGTGTGGCTGGTCGACCTTCAATTGCAACAGCAGAGACCCACTGGTTGCGTGGTGAGAGTTATTACAGTCGGGGGATGTGGCGAAGCACTTGGGAGGGTGCTGCAGGTGGTAGTTTTGCCACCCATGCGATTCAAATTCATGACTTGATCTGCGAGGTGCTGGGGAATCCTGTTTCCGTCTTTGCGCAAGCCTCCAATGTGATCAATGGCTATGAAACAGAGGATTTGGGGGTATTGCTATTGAATTTTGCCAGCGGTGCGATGGCCACATCCACAGTCACTCTGGGTTCTCCTGAGCAGATGTCCCGATTACGTTTTTGTTTTGAGGGACTGACTGCGGAGAGTGGCCGTGAACCCTACAACCCTGGTCACGACCCATGGACATTTTCGCATGATGATCCTGATCAAAGAATCGTGATTGAAAACGCTCTCGCTGACTTTTCTCCAAGGCTGGAGCGATTCCCAGGCCAATTCCTTCGTATTCATGAAGCCCTCACAGGGAAAGCACAGACTCCTGTTAGTCTGGAAGATGCGCGGCGGTCTATTGAACTGCTGACAGCTGCCTATTGGTCAATTAAGACCGGTGAAACTGTCCACCTCCCAATTCCTTCAGAGCACCCATTTTTATTCTGGTTGGATTGATACGATGAAGCAGGAATTTGGAAGATCTTGAAACCAACAGTATTCATTCTCCAAAACCTTGGTTGATATTTGATTGAACAAATAGCTCAAAATTTTTGAAGACACTATAGAACCTTTGTTCTGCCGCAATTTGCAAGTAAAGGAATTCAAAATGGCTACTCAACGCATTGGCATTATCATGCACGGAGTGACGGGCCGTATGGGCTACAATCAGCACTTGGTCCGCTCTGTCAAGGCGATCATGGAAGATGGTGGAATCTTACTGTCTAACGGAGATCGCTTGCTACCGGACCCAATCCTTGTAGGACGCAATGCCAAAAAAGTGGAAGCTCTGGCGCTTGAACAAGGCATTGCACGGTGGTCGGACGATATCGCAGTGTGCCTGGCCAACAAGGACGACACCGTCTTTTTTGATGCAGGAACAACACAGATGAGAGCTGAACTGCTCAGCCAGGCAATTCAAGCTGGCAAACACATCTACTGTGAAAAACCCAGTGCTGACACTCTGGAGAATGCGTTAACCATCGCAAGGTTAGCTCAAGCAAAACAGGTGAAGAACGGCGTTGTTCAGGACAAACTCTTTCTGCCAGGCTTGCTCAAGCTAAAATCCTTGATCGATAGCGGGTTCTTTGGGCAAATCCTCTCGATTCGTGGGGAATTTGGCTATTGGGTTTTTGAAGGGGATTGGCGCAAAGCTCAACGTCCTTCCTGGAATTATCGCAAGCAGGATGGAGGAGGGATCATCCTTGATATGCTCTGCCACTGGCGCTATGTGCTGGACAATCTGTTTAGCTCGGTTCAAGCCGTATCTTGCCTTGGTGCGCGCCACATTCCTGATCGATGGGATGAACAAGGGCAACACTATCACGCTGATGCTGATGACGCAGCCTATGCCACCTTCCAACTTGCTGGAGGTATTGTCGCCCAGATCAACTCATCTTGGTGCACAAGGGTAAAGCGAGACGAATTGGTTACGTTCCATGTAGATGGCACTCATGGTTCGGCGGTTGCGGGATTGACTTCCTGTGTCACGCAACATCGTGTCAATACTCCCAAACCGGTCTGGAATCCGGATGTGCCTAACCCGATTGATTTTCAGGCATGCTGGGAAGCGGTCCCTGATGTAGAGGTTTTTGGCAATGGTTTCCGTGTGCAATGGGAGATGTTCTTGCGTCATGTAGCCGAAGATGCCCCCTGGAAATATGATCTGATGGCTGGGGCTCGGGGTGTTCAGTTGGCAGAACTGGGCATGCAAAGCTGGGCAGAGCGACGTTGGTTGGATGCCCCGGATCTGGAGGCATGATGTTGACCATCGATTTACCCTCGGGAGCGAACCGCCTCGATCGCTATGAATTGGGCAATCCGATTGATTTCCAGGCACCGAGCGTATCCCTCAATCGTATCGCCTTTGCCGCAGTCCATGTTGTTTCAGATCCAACTAGTTCTGCCGATCCGTGGACTGAGGTCGCCATTGATTGGGACGCTACCATGGCTTATCGACGCTACCTTTGGTCACATGGACTTGCGGTTGCTGAAGCAATGGACACCGCGCAACGTGGGATGGGCTTGAATTGGCCTCAAGCCCTGGAACTGATTCAAAGATCTGTCACTGAAGCAAAGTCCTTCCATGGGGCCGTGGTTTTTTCAGGAGTGGGAACAGACCATCTTCAACCCTCCGGAGATCTGAAGCTTGAGCAGGTTGAAGGGGCTTACTTGGAACAACTGGAGGCGGTTCAGCAGGCAGGAAGTCGGGTGATCCTGATGGCCAGTCGTGCCCTGGCGTTGATTGCTGAAGATCCCGCGGACTACGCCAAGGTTTATGCAAGAGTACTCCAACAGGCAGATCAACCCGTTATCCTCCATTGGCTGGGAGAAATGTTTGATCCTGCACTCTCAGGATACTGGGGATCCTCAAAAACCAAGGCAGCGATGGATGCTTGTCTTGGTGTGATCCGTTCGAACGTAGAAAAAATTGATGGCACCAAGATCTCGTTGTTGTCAAAGGATGCGGAAATAAAGATGCGCCGGCTACTCCCTGAGGGTGTCCGAATGTACACGGGGGATGATTTCAACTATGCAGAGTTGATCGCCGGAGATGAGCAAGGACACTCGGATGCTCTGCTGGGAATTTTTGATGCCATCGCTCCCGCTGCATCAGCCGCATTGGCACACCTGGCTCAGGGAGATCTCAATCGCTTTCATCAGATTCTTGCGCCAACAGTGCCGTTGTCCCGGCATATCTTCTGTGCACCGACTCGATTTTACAAAACAGGCATTGTCTTTCTGGCTTGGTTGAACGGTCATCAATCTCACTTCACAATGGTCGGTGGACAGGAATCTGCGCGTTCCACCCTTCACCTTGCAGAACTGTTTCGCCTCGCAGATCAAGCAGGACTGCTACTTGATCCGGATTTGGCCTGTTCTCGCATGAAATCCTGGTTACGAACCCGAGGGTTGAACTGATGCCTGATATTTCTCAACTCTCGATCAATCTCGCCACAATTCGGGAACGTTGCACCATTTCAGAGGCACTCGACCTCGTTGCAAGACTAGGTATCCCAGCAGTCAGTCCCTGGCGGGATCAAATCGCTCAGGTTGGATTAAAGGCGACTGCCAAACAAGTTCGTGAACTGGGCCTGCGTGTCTCCGGAGTTTGTCGAGGTGGAATATTTCCGGCGAACACTCAGCAAGAGTGGGAAGCAAACTTGGAAGACAATCTATAGGCACTCGAAGAAGCAGTTGAATTGAATGCAGATTGTCTGGTCCTGGTAACAGGTGGTTTGCCAAAAGGTTCCAGAGATCTGGCAAGGGCCCGCCAACAAGTTGAGGAAGGAATCGCTTGGCTTTTGGAAAGAGCAATTCCAGCAGGAGTTCGGCTAGCCATCGAACCACTACACCCAATGTATTGCGCGGATCGCTCTGTGTTCAATACGTTATCACAGGCTCTGGATCTTTGTGATTTGCTTGGAGAAGGAGTTGGAGTTGCCTGCGATGTTTACCACTTGTGGTGGAATCCAGATTTACAAACTCAAATCGCTAGAGCTGGTCAATCAAGAATATTCGCCTACCACATCTGTGATTGGCTATCTGATACCAAGCACCTCCTCCTGGATCGAGGAATGATGGGGGATGGGGTGATTGATCTTCCTAAAATACGAAGTTGGGTCGAAAATACCGAATATTCAGGCTTTCACGAAGTCGAAATTTTCTCACAGGAAAACTGGTGGAAACGTGACCCTGAAGATGTTCTGCGCATCTGTATTGAACGTCACCAAAAATGTAGTTAGTCAAGTATTCAATAATAGTCACATTCACCCTCCCTGAAATAAGCTACTCCTCCAACTGATAAATCAATGTGTCTGGTTGAAAGGCCGCCCAGGAAAACCAAAACTGATCTGCGTGAACAAGCCTCTTCAGTTGTTTGCCCTTGAGAGGGCCTCGAACAGCCTGCCCAACAATGTTCCAATGACTCCCTGTTTGCTCATCAACGATTGCTCCTGCCAGACTAACAAAAATTAATTCTTGGTTCCCAACAACAGGAATAAATACTCCAGTCGCCCCAACATCAATTCCATTCGCGATCCGAGTTTCATCCAAAACGCTGCTGACTCCCGCTTGATGAAAAACCACCAAAGGTTGGTTCCCTAGTTGATGATGAATAACCATAAGTTTTTCCAATAATGCCACAGGATACGCATTGTGATACTCCCTGTCACTAATGGTAACAACTCGTGCCATTGCGGGAAGTCGTTTGTCCACCGGATCTCGAAAGAGAAAGGGATTATTGCGAATATCGTCATAGCCTGGATAGGGATTGCGCCCATAGTCTCTGGAGTATCCTGTTTCTTTCGAGAGTACCTTACCAGTTGAATAAGCTGATTGAAATTGCTCGAAACCGATCAATCCTGCAGGGATCATCTTCAATTGCTCACCTGTCATGGCACCAACAATGGCTTCGCCTGTAAACTGTTGCCACAAGCTTTCCGTCTGCCGGTCATACATCACTAGATCTGAGTGCCTCAGTAGACCACTGGTGCCAAAGTCATAAGTAGTCCCCTGATAATGTCGTTCAAACACAATGGCAGAGTTACATAGGGGACAAAATGTAATGGTTATCGGTATCTGACCAACGGTATCATTGACGATTTCGTGCCATGTCAGGATTTGCAGAGGGTAGGCCCGAGCATCGCCATTTAGTTCCAGCGCAATCACAGGATCATTTGGCGCAAGCCATTGTTCTGCCTGCTGGTTATCAATGAATTTGGGCTGATCAATTGGGGGAATACCATCTCGAGGTGGTCCTCCTAAGAGTAATTCACGATACTCTATGGAGTGCTTGGACCAGTCTGTATTCCAGCCTATGGTTGCTCTTCGCAGCAAATCACTAAGCTTGTCTTCTCCTTTTGATTGGGAATTGGCCGATACCAAATTTGTGATGAAAAACATCACCAGGGCAAAAAGTAGAACAGCGGGCTTTGTCATATAGCTCTTTGAGTTGGAGTAGCAGAGAAAGTACTTGCTCGATAATTGTTTTCTTAATGCACTTTATGCGGCCAACTCAAAAGACGTTATTGGTTCAATATTTTTCAGTTCAGGAAATAAATCTTGACCAAAAAGCCCGGCCTCTCTAAACAATGGCTTTGTTTTCAATAACTTTTAGGAGAATAACATGAATTGGCACATCAAGAATTTGTCCCGCAAGGTAAGCATCGTCATGATGGTGTTGGGTCTCTTTTGGAGCTCCAATGGGTTGGCTAACGAAGGTCTGAAACCGTTGAATCCACCAGAAAAAGTAACAGTGGCCTACGTACCCATCATGAAGTTTGCGACTATGTACGTCGCTCACAGCCGGAAGTTGTTCGAAAAGTACGGCCTGGATGTAACGCTACGTCGTGTGAAATCAGGTACAGAAGCGATTGCTTTTTTGTCAGAAGGCAAGATTGATGTTGGAGGGATTGCGATCGTGACCTCTCTCTGGAATGGCTGGAGCCGAGGCTTGGATCTGCGTATTATCGCACCGGGTGGTCTGGAACCAATGGAGAATAGCCCCACCGCTCTGATCGCTCGAGCCGATCTGATGGCTAATGGTTCGATCAAAAGTGTGCAGGATTTGAAGGGAATGCGCATTGGTGTTGCTGGTGGACCCGGCAGTGGAGGTGAGTATTTACTGACCAAAGCTTTGCAACAAGGGGGAATGATGCTCAATGACATCCAGAAGGTAAAGATTGGCAATGCCGACATGCCCAAGGCCCTGGCAAATCAGTCTATTGATGCAGCCCTGACAGGACCTCCCTACACCACCCAATCAATTAATGATGGTCATGCCAAGGTACTTGCTTCTGATCTAGCACCTGGCTTGATGACCGTGGCGTTCGTGGGCTCTGGAAAATTTGTCAATCAACGGGCAGATGTGGCAGAGCGATTCGTACTCGCTTTGGGAGAAGCAGCTCGCCTCATGCAAGGCAATGACTTCCTTGACGACGAAAACATCAAAGCTTATATGACGAATACTAACACCACAGAAAAAGCCCTACGTACAGGAAAGAAGCTGATCTATGATCCAAACATCGTCATTCCAGTGACTGGTTTGAAGGACATTGAAAGCGTACATCGTCTGAATGGCCGGACGGAATACACCAAAGAGTTGGATCTGAACAATGCAGTCGACGAACGCTTCACAAAAAAAGCACTCGGCATCTTGGGGAATTATTGACTGAAAGCAGAATTCCCTAATCAATTTGCACCCAGCCATGTGACAAAAAAGATGAAATATTGGGTCGCAGGGCTGGGGTTGTTGAGGCGAAAGAATAACCTTTAGTCTGTATGCTTCATAACAAGTTATTCTCAATTCATCACGTGACCCAGCCCTGAATCAACAATCCCCGCGATCCACTATATTCATTCATTAGCAGCTCACTCTGCTACCACTAAAAATCACTATTGTTTCCCATATTCATCAAATCGGCATGTCCGTAAAGATCCGTTGTCAATGTTGTCAGAAAGTCTACAGCACGGCAGAAGGAGAGTTTACCGCCATTGGTGATGCCACCCTGCAAATTGAGGAAGGTCAGTTCGTCTGTATTGTCGGTCCTTCTGGATGTGGGAAATCCACCTTGCTCAAAATCATTGCAGGATTGGACTACTTCACTGCAGGAGAGTTTGACGTCCAACACGGGGAGGGCAAGGATCAGCCAATCAACAACGTCGTCTTTCAGGAATACGCCATCTTTCCTTGGCGGACAGTCTTGGAGAACGTTGCCTTCGGACTTGAGATGCGAGGTATTTCAAAAAAAATCCGAACAGAAATCGCCCGAGAATGGCTTCAGAAAGTAGGCTTGAGCAAATTTGCCAACTACTTCCCTGATCAGATCTCAGGTGGTATGAAACAACGAGTTGCCATCATCCGAGCGTTGGCCAATGATCCAGAAATTCTATTGATGGATGAACCCTTGGGGGCTCTTGATGCACAGTCCAGACTCTTGATTCAGGAAGAATTACTAAAACTCTGGGACGAAACCAAAAAGACTGTTCTCTATGTCACACACAGTCTGGACGAAGCGATTTTTTTGGGTGACGAGGTACTTCTGATGTCTGCCAACCCAGGTCGCATCATCGAACGCTATCCAATCACAATTGAGCGGCCACGCTCCATCAACACGATGAACAGTGGAGATTTTACAAAAATTCGAAGTGAAATCTGGGAGAAGCTGGCAATAGAGGTCGATCGCTCAATGGCTAGTCAGCAATGATTGCGTCCCAATAAACACCAGATCTGCCTATGAATCCTGAAAAATCCATTAAGCTCTCCGTTCAAATTCCATTATTTCTGTTGCTGAACCTGGTTCTCTACTTTCTTGATTTATGGACGAATCAGGCGCTGATGTGCCTGGTGATTGATGTCATTCTTTTTGGCAAGATCGTCAATGATGCGATGAAATTAGTCCCGGTTCGCTACAAGAAGAGCTCAGAGCGATTTGTGACTCTGCTCTTTCCCATATTGCTACTCTCAATCTGGGAGATATTTTCTAGTACTGGAAAGATCAACCCAACTTGGTTTCCAGAACCCACTAAGATCCTTGCCTCTTTGTGGGAACTGATCACGGTTCCGGAAAAGTTCAGCGAGACCACCCTGTTGGGTCGTCCATGGATGATCCTGGAACGTTTTCAAGAGCAGGGTCTTGAAGGAGTCTGGAAATTGATCGAAGAAGGCCATGTCTGGGCAACTTTGTATCGAGTGGTCATGGGTTTTGTGATTGGCCTAGTCCCAGCGATTTTTTGTGGCTTCCTGATGGGGATGAACAAGACGATCCGTCTGATGTTTGACAGCATCCTTTCAGCAATCTATGTACTTCCAAAAATCGCAATTTTTCCCATTGTGATGCTGGTCTTTGCCGATCCTTTTGGGGATGCGCCACGGATTGCCGTGGTTGCTCTTTCCGTCTTTTTCATGATGACCATTCACACGATGGGTGCAGTCCAAAATGTTGAAGGAATTTATATTCTGGCAGGCCGCAATTATGGAGCGCATGGACTGAAACTCTTCTTCAAGGTTATCCTGCCAGGCTCCTTGCCATCGATTTTTTCAGGGATGAGAGTTGCTCTTGGAATGGCCCTCATCGTGATCATTGCAGTCGAATTTCTTCGAGCCGAGAAGGGGGTTGGCTACCTGATCTACTACAACTGGGAGATCCTGGCGCCAGAGAAGATGTATGCTGGTTTGATCACAGTCATGCTGATCGGCATCCTGACAACCCTGGTCTTGAAACTGATGCAGTATCTGGCTCTTCCCTGGAAACGCCACTCTCTCTTCAAATGACTGGTTCCTCCAATTTTCCCCAGAGAGGCTTCGATGGAATCCTTTGACGTCATTGTTTGTGGGGGAGGTGCTGCAGGGGTTGCTGCTGCTGTTGGAGCAGCCCAATCTGGGGCTCGGGTGGCCCTGCTGGAACGCTTCGGCTTCTTGGGTGGAGCCGCGACCAATTCGCAGGTGTTGTCTTACTGTGGTTTCTATCAATGCGACGTACGAGGAGATCGTGCTATCGGGGGTGTTGGTTACCAGGTGCTGTTGGAACTGGCAAAACTGGGGGAAGAGATACAACCACGCCGCTCCGAATTAACTGGGAACCGTATCATCTTACTGGATCCTGAGAAGCTGAAATATGCCCTCGATCAACTCGTGCTTTCCCATCGAGTAGAACTCTTTCTTCACACCACTTTGGTAGATGTGAAAAAGCAGGGGGATCATCTTGAGGCGATTGACCTGGTAGGTCTATTTCAGCAAAGATCACTCTGGGGAATGGCCTTTGTCGATGCGACCGGCAATGGCCAGCTTGCCGGATTCGCAGGCCTCCCTTGCAGCCTAAATATGCAGGAACAGCCCCTCCAGTCCATGTCACTTCCCATTCGACTGGGAGGTCTTGCCAAGGATCTGACGATTGATCGAGAGGCCATCAAAGTGGCTGTGGAGTTATACAATCGGCAGGCAGTTTATCAGATCCCCCGTCAGGATGGTGGAGTCTTTATGAAGGTACCTAATTCCAATGACTGGCTCTGGATGATTGTCGATCTTGGACTAGATGATGTTCAGGAAGAGTTCGTCACAAAGGGGGAGTGGATGGGACGCAAGATCGCACATGACTGCGTGGAAGTTCTACGTGCTGAAGTAGGGGGATTTGAGAACTGCCACATCGTGAATACTGGACCACAAATTGGCATTCGAGAAGCCTGGCGTCCTGAAGCTCGGTACCAACTCAAGCGAGAAGATTTGGCGAGTGGCAGAAAATTTGATTCTGGGATCGCTCGTGCCGCCTGGCCGATGGAAGATCACTCCAAGCCGGGGAAGCCGTCTTATCATCCGATCGGGGGGGCCGGCTATGGTTTAATCCCCCTAGAGTCACTCTGTACAAAGATTTCTAATCTTTGGTTGGCCGGCCGTACCATTGGCGCGGATGCGGCTGCCTATGGTTCTATTCGGGTAATGGGAACATCCTTCGCCACGGGACAAGCTGCCGGTGTGGCTGCAGCGCTCTTCGCGCAACAAGATGAACCCCCTCAGTCACACCAGGTGATTGAAGATCTCAAAGCTCAGGATGCCTTGGTCTGAGATCAACTTTTTGGTTTGGATGATTTGATGAAGGGATAAATGCGGAACTGATCCTGAGTTCGGTCTTCTGCAACAAAGTCGGCAACCCGTTCCAAAGCCTTGGCAATCACCGTGTTGTCGGTTCCCTGCCGCAAGGCATCTTGAACGAACAGCCTAATGTCTTTTTCAATGATGTGAGCCTCACAGCCAGAGTTGAATTTTCCGGAAGCTACAAATTTCGGAAAGGTCTGGCTTGTCGCAAAACTCTGTCCAGAACTTGCGTTGATCACCGCCAGCATCGTTTCCAGTTGTAAGCCACCAGATTCTCCGTAGGCCAGGGCCTCGCTAGTCGTCACATAAGAGGAAATGCAAAGCGCATTGTTGATCATTTTCATCTGCTGCCCTTGTCCGGCTTCCTCTCCAACGACAAAGACGTTTGCTGAATAACACTCGATCAGTGGGCGAACTTGGTCAATTTGGTTCCCAGGTCCAGATACCATACTCGTGAGAGTTCCTTCAACAGCTCTAAACCGTAGACCCGAAACAGGACTGTCCACATAGCCAAGACCTGCTTTGGTCAGCACTTGAGCATTCTTGGCAGCAGCAGCAGGTCCAATGGTGCAGGTATCCACGATCACACACTCATCGGTCTGCATTTCCACAATTTCTTGAACAACGAGCTGGTTTACTTCCACGGTAGGTAGCGATAAAGCTATGACTTGGGCACGCTCCACCACCTCTGCATTAGATGAAGCAATCAAGCTGTTCTCAGGAGCTCTTTCAATGGTTCCAGCGATATCATGAACCAGTAGGTGGTAGCCTTTACGAGCAATGTGTTGCGCCATGGGTTGCCCCATGTTTCCCAAACCAATAAAGCCGAAGAGTTTATCTTTCATCAAGATTACAATTTAAAAAGGGAATTTTTTAGTGCCCGCATTCAATTGAGCCAGATAATCGCTGATACCAGGTGGTTGCTACTCAGAAAAGAATAGGTCCTAGTCGTGTGAAATCTTACTCAAAAACTGAAAGAGTTGGGGTTGAACTGAACCGGTGTTGACAAAACCACAAATGTGATCACCTTCAACTGAAAAAAATTCCCAACCATGTTGCTTTGCTAACGATTTGCCTTTCTCAAAAATAACAGGTTCCTCCTCGCCTACCCACAAAAGTACAGGCACGTTTAGATTGGCGACCGCCGTCTCCAAACCCTCAACTTCCTCCATCTTATCCCAGATGTTTCTGATAGCCGGCAAATGATCCTTGGGAAACTGCTCCAGGAAATTGTCATCAAAGATTTCTTGGGCTTTATCAAAAGTAAGTTTGCCAACATCCTGCCTCTTAATTTCTTCGGCAGTTCCTACTCCAGGGCAGTGTCCACCAAGCATCAAACTCTTTATTCGATGAGGATAAAATTTTGCCACACAGCAACCTAATAACCCCCCCATGGAATAACCAATAAAATGGGCTTTTTCGATTTTTTCGGCATCCATTACAGAAATAAAATCGAGAGCGAGTAGTCTACGATCATAGTTTTCAGCTTCCTCGGGTTTGGAACTTTCTCCATGTGAAAGACAATCAACAGATAGGCAGCGATAGCCCTTGTTGATAAAGAATTCAATGTAAGTTGTCCCCTTGTTAGCCTCAGGTGAATTCCAGTCCTCCTTCTTGCTTGTCAAACCATGCAGGAAGACTATTGTTTCATTCCCGTTTGGACCATATTGTTTATAGGCAATTTGTTGATCACGATTTTTAGTAAAGTATGTTTTTGAGTCTAACATTTGACTATCTACCGCTTTTAGAGTCTAGATTTAGAAAAAACTTCTATGGGTCTGCAAAAGCTGGTGGCTGATTTAATTACTTTTTCAACGTTTTTCTTTGACAATCATTAAAAACATTCAGGAAATCATTCCTCTGACGATCCAGGGAGAGGGATACCACGCAGGAAGAAGTTGTTCCTTTATTCGACTCTTAGGTTGCCCGGTTGGTTGCTGGTTTTGCGATACAGGCTATGCTCCAGGAAACCGTGAGGATTTGAACAAACTCCCTCGATTCTCAATAGACTATGAATCCCTACGAGAACAATTGCAAAGTCGCTATGTTGTCATCAGTGGTGGGGAACCGCTCTACCATCAGGATTTTGAGGAATTGCTTGAGAGATTGGTGGGAGACGACCTCGAAGTGGCGGTTGAAACGAGCGGTGCAAAGGCCTTCCCTTTTGAAAAGTTTCCCCAGGTTTGGGTAACGTTCAGCCCAAAATTTCATGCAACAGATTATCTGAAAGAACAGCAGAACCAAACTTTCTGGACACATTCTAGGGAAATTAAGGTGGTGATCAGTGATGCCAATGATTTGGAAGTTTACGAGCAGTTACTAGATCAAGCAACCCAACGTGGAATTTCGATCTATCTCCAACCAGAATGGTCTAAAAAACTAGAAGCTATCCCCCTGATTCTAAAGATTCTGCAACAAAAGCCAGATTGGAAAATTTCTGTTCAACTCCACAAATATCTCCAGTTGCCCTGAATTGCCTCATTCATTCGTTTGATTCATCTCAGCTTTATCACTTGCTCCCAGGATTAGCGGAGTGGTTGGATGTTCAGTTGATCCCCGAATGATTCGATCTCGAAAGCTTGAGCTGTACCCGGGAAGCAATTCTCAACCTTTTTGGTTGCAGCCTTGTTCAATTCGTTCACCAGAGCACCAATCGGATCTCGATGTGAAACCGCTATTAGATTCCTTCCAGCATGCTTCATTCGGATCTCTTCAAACCAACTCATCATCCGGCTCAGTACCATCGTTGGCGACTCGATGCCGTATTTCTCCGAGGAATCACTGAAATAATCTTTGGGTAGTTTGGTGAAAGGCTCTCCTTGAAAACTTCCCACATCTGTCTCTGTGATCCTTGGTTCCACTTCGATAGTTGACGGAACAATGGAGGAGATGATTTCAGCACTTTGGCGAGTCCGATCCATTGGTGAAGCATAAATTAGTTTAAATGGCACATTCTCCCGCAGCGTTTCAGCTGTGTTTTTGATGTCCTGGCAGCCTTTGTCACTGAGAAAGTAACCAGGGATTTTGCCATAGATGATTCGCCTTGGGTTGAAAACCTCTCCATGTCGGACTAAGAAAAGTCTCATCGATTTTGCCGTTGGAATTTTGGAAAGAATAGTGGTTTTGCTGAGTTGAGATTTGACATGCGAAGAGTGCCCGATTGCACAAACAGAGTCTGAACAAAGATCATCACGTTTAAATCATCTTCGGTCGGGATGAGCGTTGGCAAAAACTGATAACTTTACAAGATTTCCTTCGATTCTGCAGAGTTTCGGGAGAGGAATATTCTTCTAATCTAGAACGTTTGTTAAAGCAAAGGACCGAGATCTAAGCTTTCCGCATATTGAGGTTAGTTGATGAGAATCTTCTATTTTGACTTATCGGGAGGGAACAAGGAGTTTACATCCGTTTTTCGTATTGCTTCAAGCGTTGTGAAAAACCAGAACTATGGCCACAGGCAGGTCCATGGGAATGAGTGACTGCTGCTCCATGGGTCTGTGGCTGAGACCTGGGCAAGCGCTTGTGTAGTTCCTGACGACTCTCAAGCCCGGGTAGTTTGGTGCCAAAATTGGAAACCACCCTTTGCAGTGAAGTCTTTCCACAATTTGGGCAACTTTGTGGATTGGGCTCATGGATTTTTTGCAGCACCTCGCATTCCTCTCCACAGTGTGCACAAGCATATTCATAAAGTGGCATCTGGATCCTTGGTAGGAGAATTTAAACTTGGTGTGTCCACTTCAGAGTTCAATTCATCAAGTTCTGCTTTCAGGTCTTGTTGATTCTTTTGGCGATTGTAGTTGCGTTCTGAATCTTTTACTTTCTCTCTCCAACGGGTGAAGGGGAGAGTTGTGTTTTCCTTGCCCATGAATTCTCCTTGAAAACTCAGAATGGCTGGTGATGCATTGGTCTGTCTGCTTCCCTGTACTCATTTTGGTTGGAACCGGTTGGTGGACTTGCCAGGCCTATCTCAGTGATCCACCTTGGTATGCCTATCCAATCGCTGCTGGGATTGCCCTGCGCTGCCTGATTTGGCTTTGGCAATGTCGCAAGCAGCCCCTCCCGCAAATCAAACGTTTGTAGTTACCGAATCAGGAGCTCAGGCGTTGATTGGCCCAAGCTTTGGCTCCGTCAAAATCAACGATGGCTCCGTCCAACTGTAGCGCAAAGGCTTCTTCAAGTACTTTCCCCATTTGGGGACCTGGTCGCATACCTAGCTGGAGAAGGTGCCGACCCTTTAAAAGAGGTTTGGGTTTCTCATCACGTACATCAAGCTTAGATGCCTGATCAAGGAGCCATTGCTTGGCTGGAAATTCGCGACGTAAGGCGTCTTCAGTAGTCCTGCCAAAATGATCAGCTTCCGCTACCAGTAATAATTCTGGAATCGAAACTCGTAGAGCCAGTCTTCGAATCGCACCGGGGGTTACCTTTTCACGGTCGTTGTAGAGCATCGACGGTCGGAGATGTTCTCTCACTAAAACTGTCACTTTTTCAATCAGAGAGGCTTCATCCGTCAACCTTCTCAAAAATTTCTCGGTGGGCTGCATTCCCATAACATCATGAGCAGGACTGCGCCAGTGCCCGTCTTTCCAGATTGTCGTTTCAGGCTTACCAAAGTCATGACAGAGAGCTCCAAACATCAAAACGAGGTCATTTTTTTCCTCACCAACGCGAAGTTTAGCAGCCTCATCCACTACCATCAGCGTGTGGGTCCAGACACATCCTTCAGGATGCCAGGTCGGATCTTGCGGCACACCAATCAGGGCTTCCAACTCTGGAAAGAAACGCAAGGCTTTGGTCTGTCGAAGGATTTCCAGCCCAAAGGACGGTCGTTCTGCACGAAGTAGTAGTTTCGCGAACTCACCCAGCAACCTCTCACGGGACAATTCATTCAAATCCAGAGTCTGGCATAGTTCAATCGTCTCTGGGGCCATCTGAAAATTTAAACGAGCTGCAAACTGGGCTCCTCGTAGCACCCGCAAGGGATCCTCAGCGAATGCGGGTCCAACATGGCGCAGAATCCCCTTCTTCAAATCTTCCTGACCACGATGTGGATCTAACCATTGCTGTTGAATTGGGTCGAAGCCGATGCTGTTGACGGTAAAATCTCTGCGAGCCGAAGCCTCTTCAAAAGTCATTTGAGGATCAGCATTGACCAAAAATCCCTTATGCCCTTTACCGGATTTACTTTCACGTCTGGGAAGGCTGACATCATACTCTGCATGCTTGGTGATCAGCTTGAGCACTCCAAAGCTTTTACCAACTCGAAGTACCTTGCCGAATTGGGACAACACTCCTTCAAGTTCATTCGCTTCGAGACAGTAGACCTCCAAATCCAAATCTTTAGGAAGCCGTTGTCCAAGCAAATAGTCCCTGACGCTCCCTCCAACAAGGATCGGTTGTCCACCTTGTTGATGAATGGCGTTGGCTAGTTTTGTAAGTTCAAATGATAATTGCATGAATTCAGTTCAGCAGACACTTCGAGTTTAGGAAAGCACTGTTGTAGCTGAAAGAATGTAGCTAGGCTGGAGTGAGGATGCAAGCAAGGGAAGTAAAAACAAAAAAAGCGCAGCAGATTCTCTTGGGAATCTACCACGCTTCTTGCGAGGTCGTCAGTCGAAATGCGAAAATTAGTTGGCTTTTGGCATCGCGGAGACCACCGTGTTCTCAATGTTGGTCACAGCTTCGTCGGTCATCGCTTTCATTTGAGAAGAAGCGGTGCGCATTGCGGAGTAGCTCATGTCCAGCATTTGTGTCTGAGCTTCTTGCATTGGCTGTACGAAAGAATTCCAGCCTTCTACATCGGCAACAGCTTTAAAGCTCAAAGCGATGAATTGCTTCTGGGAGTCTTCCATAAGCGCAACACTTTTCATACTATGATCGTACAAATTGTTGTAGACTTCTTTAGCAACATTGTTGAATTCTGCGAACATGATTTCTCCTTAGTTGAGAAGTTCATATATAGGAGTTAAAAAACGATATTTACAAACATAACGTCTAACTCTTTTAATTGCAACTAAAATTGCAAAAGACGCTCAAAAAAATATCAGAAATTTATTGGAGGTACTACTGGATGGTAATTAAGGAGGTCCGACTCATTCTTGGGGATCAGTTGTACGAGAGGCATAGCTGGTTTGAAAAGGTAAACCCTGAGGTTTTGTACCTGATGATGGAGGTACGCTCCGAAACCGATTACGTCTCGCATCATATTCAGAAAGTGATCGCTTTTTTTGCAGCGATGCGAGCGTTTTCGGCTCATCTTTCGGCAAAGGGACACCGGATTCTCTATCTTGGACTGGATGATCCAAGAAACCAGCAGTCCTTTTGTGAAAATCTGAAGTGGGTTCTGGAGGAAAATCCTGAGGCTGCTTGGGCTTATCAGTCACCTGATGAGTATCGTCTGGATCAATTATTTCTAGAGTTGAGTAGCCAACTCGGGGTGTCCTCGAGAAGCGTCGATAGCGAGCATTTTCTGTGTGAGCGAGAAGCGGTCAAGGATTTCTTTGTCGGCAAAAAGCAGTACTTGCTGGAGTCTTTCTATCGTCACTTGCGCAAGCAAACAGGACTATTGATGCAGGGCTCAAAACCATTAGGTGGCAAATGGAATTTTGATGCAGAGAATCGACAAAAGTATGATGGACAAGTCCCTCTTCCACCAACAGTGAAGTTAGCAAACCAGGTTGATGAACTTTTGGAGATGGTACGGAACGCAGGTGTACAGACGATTGGTTCGATCGACAACAATCAACTCGAGTGGCCTATTGATCGGGTGCAGAGTCTCAAATTACTCGAGCACTTCTGCAAGTATGGACTGCCTCATTTTGGAAGTTATCAAGATGCAATGACCGAGGACGACCCTTTCCTTTTTCACTCGAGGCTTTCCTTTGCCCTGAACGTGAAGATTCTGCATCCAAGGGAAGTGCTGAATCGAGTGGTTCAAGAATGGGAGGACCGCCCAGATCAAATCAGCTTGGCTCAGGTAGAGGGCTTTGTTCGGCAAATCCTTGGCTGGCGCGAATATATCCGGGGAATCTATTGGGCTGAGATGCCGGCTTATTCGGAAAGTAATGAACTGGGGCACAAACTCTCCCTGCCATCCTGGTTCTGGAATGCGAAAACCAGAATGCGCTGCTTGTCACAGTCTATAGAGCAGTCTCTAGAGTATGCATATGCTCATCATATTCAACGATTGATGGTAACGGGTAATTTTGCGTTGTTGGCTGGAATTGCTCCAGCTGAGGTCGATCGGTGGTATTTGGGAATTTATATCGATGCAATTGAGTGGGTTGAGTTGCCCAATACGCGTGGAATGAGTCAATTTGCCGATGGAGGATTGCTGGCAACTAAACCATATGTCTCGTCTGCCAACTATCTGAGGAAAATGGGACACTATTGCGAGAAGTGTCCATATGACGCGAAATCCAGACACGGTATGTTGGCTTGCCCCTTCAATAGTCTATATTGGGACTTCCATGACCGACATCGTGAAAAGCTGAGTCGAAATCCACGCATCGGCATGGTCTACCGGACCTGGGACAAAATGAATTCAGACGAGCGAGCTGCCATCCGCAAGAGAGCTGTTTGGATTAAGGAACATCTGGAAGAACTGTGATTACTTGACGTTAGAGTAACGAAGCAATGGCAAAGCCACCGGTGATCGTTCCAATTGTGCTTCCCAGGTTTGCAAAAACGACGACAAGAAGTACACGAGTGATCTTGTTACGCCAAAATCCTTTGAATTCCTGAACATCTGTCATCAAGCCTTCAAAATCACGAACCTGTGGTCGTCGAATGAGAACTTCTACTAGGCCAGCGACCCAGCCAGCGGCAACAGCAGGATTCAGTGAAGTAAACGGGGCTGCAATGAAGGCAGAACCAATAGTCAGGGGGTGGGCAAGCGCCAAGGCGGAACCAAGAGCAGCCAAACTACCATTAATCCAGAACCAGCGTTCTATCATTTCCCAACTAACGCTGGTGTCCGCCATGATAAAGCCGTAGACGATCAAGCCGATAATCAATGCTGGAATTCCCCACTTGAGAATTGTTCCGAGTGATCCGGAAGGGGGAACTCGTTCCAACTCATTGAGATCATGTTCTTTGCCAAGTTCACGCTTGATTCCGGGTACATGTCCGGCTCCGACAACTGCGACGATCTTAGGTCTGTCAGTTTGTCTGATTTTTTCAGCAAGATACTGGTCGCGCTCGTCAATCAAGGTCTCCTTCATCTCAGGAGCTTGAGCAGCCAAAGTTTCGAGGGCATCAGTCAGCACGTCACTTTGCTTCATGCGTTCAATATCTTCTTGCTGAATGGGATCGTCGACAAACATGCTGCCCATCAACTGGCCACTGAGTTTCCACTTTCGCCAAAAAGAGAGTCTTCGCCATGTGCGTTGTAGGGTCACTCGAACATCTCGATCCGCTAACACGATTTTTGCTTCCAGATCTTCGGCAACACGGGCAGCTTCCACCATTTCAGCACCGGGCTCTACGCCTAATTGAGCACCAAGGCGTCGCTGGAATGCAGACATCAGGAGATTTGCCAACAATAGCATTGCTTTGCCCTGTCGAATGACCTTGAAGAGATCCATTTCCTTCCAGCGATCTCCATAGCGGAGCGCTTCGTAGCGAGCAGCACAAAGTTCAATGCACACCGCATCGGGTTGCTCTTGTTCAATGACCCGACTGACTTCTTCTACACTCTCACGTGAGATGTGGGCGGTTCCGACCAGCACGATCCGTTTCCCTTCGTGCTCGATCTCATGTACATTGGCCGAATATTCCATGCTCAGCGTCCTAGGCAAGAGTTGAGAAAAATTACTTAATTTAGCCCAAGCTTTCTACATTTCCAATTTATTTGATAGGATTTCTACAGAAGGGAAACAAATGTTTCTGCCTTTCCTACCATTGATTCTTGCTTCGTTAGGGTTGTCATTACTGGTATTGCCGATGCTACCCGAAGAAGCGGTCATCTCTCTCGAACCAATCGAAACCTTGATTCTGCTCCTGATCAACAGTCTGTTGCTTGGGCAGTTGCAGTCTCAATCAAACAGATTTTGGATTCAAGCGTTCCCAAGATGGGCAGTTGCTGGACTTTGGGCCGGATTGAGTTGGGCCACCCGGTTGCCTGTTGAATTGGCTACGTACTGGGAAAATGTGAGGATGGATCAAGCCACAGTCGTTTTCCTCTTGGTATTGGTCTATTGGATAGCCGATAGTCTCGCGGCTCATCCATGGAGGAAAGATGGTCAAAAGTGGTTGAAGACGATCCAGACGCTACGCCTGCAACTTCCTTTGATTTTGATTACAGGCCTGCACTTAGGGCTCACTCTACTGCTCGATAAGACTATCCCTGATGAAGCCGTCAGCAACCAAGTGCTTGTTGAGTTGGGATTGAGTGTTTTGATTTTGTTGGGTGCTGCCCCCTGGTTTGTGGTGTTGAGTTGGGGAGTACAACCGGTGGCCTCAGAAGTTAGAAATGAGATCGCTGCTGAACTGAAAGCCAACCGAACTTCTGTTCAAGGTGTGTTTTGTTGGCCCGGACACATCACTCAGACGGCGACCGCGGGAGTGATTGGGATTCTTCCTTGGGCTCGCTTTCTACTGGTCAGCCCGCAACTGCTGGACCATTTGAATTCTCAGGAATTACGTGCAGTCGTAGCCCATGAAGCTGGGCATCTCCGGCGCTGGCATCTTTTCTTCTATGCACTTGCGTTCCTTGGTTTTGTAGAATTGCTTTTTCTGATTCTCGTTGGGGTGGAGTTTACCCAGTGGATCACAGGCTTTACAACGCCGGACTGGTTACAGGGATTTTTGCTGGTAGGGCTTCTGGGCTTATTTCTTCGGGGAGGAATTGGGTTTCTGAGCAGAAATTTTGAGCGTCAAGCTGATTGCAATGCCTTTTTGAGATGTGGTTGGGAGCCTTTCGCCACCGCTCTGACTAAAGTTGGCTACCTGAACCGAATTGCCCTGCATCAAGACAACTGGCATCACTATGGGATTCAGCAGCGATTGGAATTTCTAAAACTCTGTGAAGAACAACCAGAGAGAGTTTCAAAGCACGACCAAAGAGTGAGAACAATCCAAGGTGGCTGTCTGCTACTCTTTGGTTTGTTACTCTCTGCAAGCGTTTATAGTAATTCACAGCATGCCGAAGAGAGCCTGATTTTTTGGCGATTGGAAAACATTGTATCGGAAACAACGCCCGCAGATGTAGGGTTGTTGATTCAGGCAGCCAATACATTCTATGAAAAATCAGAGTTTGAACGCGCCGAAGAACTCTATCGACAAGCGTTAGTTTGGGAACCTGAAAACCCAAGGGCACTTAATAACTTGGCTTGGCTCTTAACACAGCATTTTGCAGAGCAACCCCTAAAAGTGCGAGAGAGTGTAGCACTTGCAGAGCGTGCAGTGGCATTGGAGCCGGCTGCCTATATTTTGGATACCCTTGCAGAAAGCTATGCTCTTCAGGGACGCTGGCAAGAAGCAGCAGATACAGCCAAAACTGCCCTAGAACGAGCTGAATCTGACATCCGTAATGTGGATCACATGGGCCTCCGCTACTACCAAGACCGCATGGAACATTTCCAGCACACTCGCCCCTGAGTTTTTTTCTCGGCAAATCCCTCCTGCCGTTCGGGATTTTTCCCAATATTTCAGCCAACTGACTCACTAGAGAACAGACCTTGCGTTGGGTGCAAAGAATTCTTTGGGTGGTCTTCATCCTGAATCTGCTTGGACTGGCTGGGCTGACTGTCCTATATTTTGGAGGACCTGGTTGGTTACAGGAGCAGTTGCCAAGAGCACTTGAGAAGCAGTTAGGACGTCCAGTCCAACTCACACAGGTGCGAGTGGAGCCCCTTTCCCTCAAATTGATCCTGCAGGGTTTGAAAATCCGTGAGGCTGATGGTTCAGAATCTTTTGTTTCTCTTGAAGAAATTAGGATTGATCTGAGTTGGAATAGCTTCTGGCAATGGGCCTTGGTGGTTGAAGAGGTTGAGTTGATTTCTCCCTACCTCCGCGTCTCTCATCTCGGAGAACAGCGCCTCAATTTTTCCGACCTGATTGAGAAAATTGCAACCCCCGAAACAAATCTAAAATCTTCCGTTCAAGAGGAAGCTAAGTTCCCTTTTGAAATTAGGACAATCGCAGTTCGGCAGGGGAAACTGCGATTTGAAGACGTGCCCCACGATCAGACCTACAATATTTCTGGACTGAATTTTCGCCTCCCAGCAATCTCTTCATTTCAGCTTCAACCAGCCCAGGCTTCTGGTCCAGCAACTCTAGTTGCTCAGCTAGGAGAAACTAGCCTGAGGGTGGTTACGCAAGAATTCACCATTGCTCCCACAGAGACCGTTCGTCTCGACGTTCAGTTGAAAAATCTTTATCTGCCGGATTTTCAGCAGTATCTTCCAAAAGAGTGGGCACTCCAACTTCAGGATGGGTTGGTTGACGCAGAGCTCAAATTAGGATTTCAGACTGAACCTTTTGAGCAGTTTGCACTCAGCGGATCTGTTCAGCTCCAAAGACTCAGTCTTAAGAACAGTCTTCCTGGGGAGGCTTCTAAACGGTTGCTGGAAATCAGCTATCTGCAGGTTCTAATTCCCAGGATTCAGGTATTGCCGAGCCTTCAGGTAGCTTTAGGGCAGGTCGAATTGCGCGAATTTGAAGCTTGGTTAACACGAACGGAGAATGGGGCTTTCTTCTGGGATCAGATTCTTAAATCAACATCTGGAAATACGGTTGAGGAAAGTTCAGATACTGAGCAATTATCAGTAGAGTTGGGAGGGCTCCACATCTCAAAAGGGAAGCTTCACTTTATTGATCAAAAAAGCCAGCCCGCAAAGCCTCAAGAATGGCAGTTGGATCGATTTTCAGTGGGTGAACTGACGCTACCTGTTTCATCCAGAAAAACGCCTCTGAGTCTAAAGTTAGCTCGGGAAGGGGGCCCTAGTCTTTCGTTTGCGGGGTCTTTCAATCCAAGTAACCTAAGTAGTCAGGGACGATTAGATTTGAGGGAATTTGAACTCGCTGAACTCACACCGTTTCTTGAAGATGTGCTACCCGTTGAAATGAAAGGAAGTTTAGATCTGAAAACAGATTTTGAGTGGGATCCGGCGGCCCAACTTCCCAGACTGGAGAAGACCTCACTGCAGTTGAAAGGTTTTCAGTTGGATCGAGGTCAAGAAACATGGCTACAGCTTGCTAGCTTGGGATTAACCAGTGACGAATTGAATCTGCCGGCAAAACAAATTTCGATAAGATCTCTCTCCTTGAAACAACCCCAAATTCTATTATCTCTCGATGAGGACTGGACCACTAATTGGAATCAACTGGTTCCCTCATCAGCCCCAAAGAATCCAAAGGAGAGTGATCAGAAAACAGCATGGCAAGTTCAACTCAATCAACTACAGGTTGATGACGGGGCTCTGAACCTAATTCATCAGCGAGAGAGCAGGGAAGAAGTCAAAAAACTGCTGCGAATCCCTGTGCTGGAGATGAACGATTTTAGTTGGCCACTGGCTGGAGAAAGTCGAACAAGGCTCAAATTAACGACTCTTGAGCAGGAAGAGTTTTCACTGGATGGTATTGCAAGCTGGGGTGAGCAAACTTGGAAAGGTGCACTCAAGGCGAATCTAAAATTACTACCTTGGGAAAGTTACTTTCGTGATCAACTGCCTTGGCAACTCAATTCTGGTCGCATGAGCACCGCTGTGCAATTGCAACTCAATTGGAGTCCTTTCCGTTTGCGGGTGGACGGAGGTAAGCTTCATCTTTGGGATCTGGAACTTGTTGAAGCCCAGGAAGCCTTACCAGACCTCAAATTCGCAGAGCTTTCTGTGAGTGGAGCAGTTGTCGAGTGGCCAAAGCAATGGTTTGAATTCGAGTCTCTGAATCTCCGTCAATTATCTCTTAAACAAGCAAACTCTTCTGTTCCTGATCTGACCTTGGGGGGATTGGCTAGTGGAGGTCTGTCGTTAGCAGTTAAGGACCTGAGCCTCAATCTAGGAGCATTTCAATTTCAAAATTTGAAAATTCCTGGGGATTCCTTGAAATCGCCAAGTCTGGATCTAGAACAGTTAACAGCTCAGGGACTAGATTTGTCATGGGGGAAGCAGCAGGCGAAACTGGCGAAACTGGATCTACAGCAGTTCCAGGTGACCCCTACAGATGCAGGACAACCAGAACTCTGGCTACCTAAAGCAGTGGCTGTGGAATGGGATCTAGATTGGTTCAAAAAGGAACTTCTTCTCGAAAGCGTTTCTATAGATGAAGGCTGGATTGAACTCGCCTTGTTACCTGATGGTCAATTCAATTGGGAACGATGGCTACCAACTTCAACCAACCAAGATGGAATAACTGAATCTAGCGATGATAATCCATGGAAGGTGGAACTTGCCAACCTAGAAGCCACCCTAGATCGCTTGAGTTGGCAAGATCTTGAGACTCCAACGCCACCGTTGGTGATTAGCAACGGATTCCTGCAGGTCAAAAACCTGAATACTGATCGGCAGTGGATCGAGAATTTTACTCTACAGGGAAAGCTGGATGAGATTGGAAAGGGGTCTGTTACCGGTTCGATTCGCTTTGACAAGGATCTGAGTCTCGATGTGGATCTAATAGATTTTGATCTACTAACCTGGCAACCCTACTGGATTGAATATGTGCCACTGAAAGCTACACAAGCTCTCGGCACCCTTCAGGGCCGATTTTACTACAAATTTGATCTTGTGGGAGAGTGGCTGCGGTTTGATGGTCTTGCTCGTATTCGAGATGCAAGGTTGATTTCCAAGGAAACTGGTCAAATCATGGGTCAGTGGGACGTGCTTGAAACTGAGAATGGGCTGCTAGAGTTGGATCCTTTTGTCTTGGACCTAGGATCTATGCGATTGACAGATTTTGAATTGCCAATTCGGAGGCAAACTGATGGAGAGTTGGAATGGATGACACTCTTTGATAGTGAGGAAGATGAGGAAGATTCTAATCTGGAGCCAGGCCCTGTTTTCCTGAAAAAACTATCTCTGGAGAAAGGAAATCTTAGCTGGGATGATGCAAGTAATTCCAAGCCGGTTCTGATCACGCTGCAAAACCTCAAAGGCGGTATTCAAAACATTCTGGGATTAAATGTTCCTTTGGAACTGGATTTAAAAGGACGTTGGGAAGGAGTCGCTCCCCTCGAGGCGAAGCTTGCGCTTGATTGGCACCGGAATTCTTGGGGTATCAATGGCAAGCTATATTCACAAGATTTTGATCTTCTTTGGGTTAATCCATACGCAGAGCGCTATCTTGGCTATCGTTTTGACCGAGGAAGTGTGGACTTATCTGTTGATTACAAAACGGCTGGAGAGGAAATTGAGGTTGAGAACAATCTCCTCATTCAAAGACTTGTGCTGGGACCTGAAACTCCGGGACCAGACTCCCTGGACCTCCCAGTGGAGTTAGCAGTCGGATTACTTCGAGACCCGCAAGGCACCATTGATCTTTCTGTACCTGTTAGCGGGAACCTCGAAGATCCAGAGTTCGGACTCTGGGATGCTACACTGACCGTTTTTGTTACTCTGATCAGTAAGGCTGTTACCGCCCCATTCACGCTAATTGCTGATGCTGTTTTTGATGGGGATTTGGACGAGAACACCCAGATCATCCGGTTCCGACCAGGAAGTCTGGAAATCCCAGCTGCAGAAAAAACAAAACTGGATCAACTGAGAGATGTGTTGAAGGAACGACCCCAGCTGAAAATGGAATTGGTGACACTATTACGTCGTGAAACAGAGATCGCAGCCTTACGAGAGCAGGAACTGGATCGACAAATTCACCGTGAGAAAATTGCAGAACTCATTCGTTTGAATGTCGAAGATTCGATCTCAGCACAAATGACACTTACTGCAGATGAGCAGCAAAACTACTTAAATCAAATGTTTCAACGAACCTACGGTAGCCCTCAGGGTCTCAGTAAAGAAGAGGTTCGGTTGAAACTACTGGATGAGATTCATATCGAGGGTCGGGACTTGGAAGAGCTAGCAGAACAGCGAGCTTACAATATTCGAAATCTGTTGCTTGAGGAAGGATTACTGGCAGCTGAACAGATCAAGTTGAACCCAGTTTTCGAAACAACCACATCACGCTTTCAATCCAGTAGAGTGGAGTTGAGGTTCACCCGTTGAAAACAAAATTACTGTGAAGAGCTTTCCGGGTAAAGGCGTTGAGTATATTGCTGCAGTTGACTAGCACTGTTGGGAATAGGCTGATCCCATAGACGAAGTACTCTGCGGGCAAGACGGATCATATCCTGGCCAGCGTTGCTGGTAGAAGCAAAAGACATCAATGATTTGCCATGCCTCAGTGAATTGAGCACAGCAAGATCTTCCGGGATATAGCCAATAAACTCTACAGTCAAATCCAGTTGGTGACTCAGGTTTTTTTCCAACTTGGGAATAATCGAAAGATCGTCTGGTCCCAATCCACGGTTGAAGACCAATCGAGGTCTGAATTGGTGCCAGCTGCTCAAAACTTTTTCTGCAATCTCGGGATCCAAGGAACTCAGTAAGGTTTGTAGCAAACTAGGTTGGTTGCTTTTCAATTCTAGTGGAGAGGTATAAAGAGTCTGTAGCTTGCGGTGGATTGAACGATCTTGTGGTAGGGCATGTTCAATCACTCGGAAAGCAAGATTCTTCAGGAAGTTCATCAAGTTTTGCAGCGAAGTGATTTCTGGAGTGGTGACCAGCAAGCCCTTGTGTGAAATTCGAAAGAAATCCAAAGTACTAAACGAACTGCCGGCTCCTAGATCCAGAATTACATATTCTGCAGGGAGTGCTCGGATCTGTTGCACCAACCGTCGCTGCTGAGCCACGTTCAATTGAGCAAGGAAGGGATTCCCCTCATCTCCAGCTAGCAAGTGCAGATTTCGGTGCGGAGTACGAGCTAGATATGATTCTAGTGGGGCTTGGTCCGTTGAGCGTAAGAAACGTGCCAGGCCGGGGGGCGTGCCTCCGCTGAGTCCAAGACAACTGTGAAGATTAGCTGCGCCAAGATCCAAGTCAATACCGATTGTCTTGTGACCCAGTCTTGCCAGCACAATCGCCAGGTTTGCAGCAATCAGGCTTTTGCCCACTCCTCCCTTGCCCCCCGCAATCGGAATAATTGTGGCGGTTTTCTGATTGGCTGGAGTTGCGTTCATATGACCTGTTTAAATGGTGGTTTCTCAGAAATCAACACTATATCATTGCAGCAATCAGCAACTTTTTCCAGAGAACAGGGATTGTGAAATTAATCATCCCGATTGCTAGTGGCAAAGGCGGGGTCGGCAAGAGCGTAATCACAGCAAATCTAGGTTTTTCCCTTGCAAAACTGGGTCATCAAGTAATCGTTGCTGATTTAGACTTTGGTGGAGCCAACCTTCATAACTATTTGGGGCTGAAAAATAATAATCCGGGCTTAGGAGAATTTTTACGAGATCGTTCCGACTCATTGACAAACCTGATAGTACCTACCCTTCATCCCAATTTGCAGTTTCTTCTTGGGGAGGGAGCGACTCCCTTCATGGCCAATCTGAATGTAATGGCTCGGCGGCGGTTGCTTGTTGAACTATATCAACTTCCCGCTGAAATCATCCTCTTGGATCTAAGCGCTGGCTGTAACGCGTTGACCCTAGATTTTTTCAATACTTCTCAAACCGGACTGCAGATCACCAGACCAGAATCTCCATCTGTGATGAATCTACTGGAATTTCTCAGGCAAACAATTTATCACCGATTACTGCATTACCTTTCCAAAGATCGCAACCTGCTCAATCAGATAGGTAATTTTCTGTTCCAAACAATCAATTCTGTACCTGTCGTCACGATGAGGGATGTCCTCCAGCTAATTTCAGCCCACCATCCTAAAATTGCAAAAAGACTTCAGGAAGATTTGGAAGCACGTCAAGTTCGTGTTGTTTTCAACCAAGTTGAGCAGCAAGAGGATCTAGGGTTTTGGTTGCAAGTGCAGGCGCTGGCCAGGGATCAACTTTCCTGTTCATTGGAAAGTTGGGCCCAGTGTCCAACAGATCCTTCAGTATCTGCAGCACTTAAGGTTCAAACCCCTCTGGTTCAGCAAGGTGTTTCTGAACAATTGCTATGTTCTCTCCGACAACTTGCGAAAAGAATTCAGAACTATTGGTTTGGTAGTACCTCCAAGATCGGTATATCAACAGACCATCAAGATCATTGAAATGCTCTCATTCTGAACACTCAACTAGCACTCAACTTTTGCAAAAAACTATCATCATTAGCAAAAAAACAGGTCGACTTGGTAACCGTCTTCAACTTTATGCACACTGGCTTGCTTTTGCGCTAGAGAAAGACGTGAGATTACTGAATCCAGCTTTCGCTGAATATTCGTTGTTTTTTCAAGGGACTGCTGATCAGAGATGGGGAAAGTTTCCCAAAGATCCCGAAGCTGTTTCTCCCTCTGAAGCTTCCCGAGATTGGATTTATTGGTCAAACCGCGCAGCTTATAAATTAGCCAAGCCCTTAGCCATCTCAAAAAATGCAGGGTTAAGAGTGGCAAGAGCACAAAGTTCTAAATTTATTCAAACTGATTCACTTTGGAATGAGTTTATTCAAGAATCCTGGAACATCTTGTTCACACAGGGACTTCATTTCTATTCACCAGGAGAATGGTTCGTACGGCATGGCGATACGATCCGAAGCTTTTTAGCACCATTGAATGGTTATCAGGAGAAAGCGACACAGCTTGTTACACAAATAAAATCACGAGCAGATGTTCTTGTTGGAGTTCACCTGAGACAGACTGATTATCAAGAATTCGTGGGAGGTCGTTTCTTTTATTCTCTAAACCAATATTTGATGAAAATGCTGGAAATAAGGGAACTTTACCATCCCAGAAGTTGCGCTTTCTTGATTTGCTCTGATGTGTCGTGGGAAGGAAGCCTAGAGCAAGACTTACAATGTTTTTCAGGGCCAGGAACTGTAATCGGTGATCTAATTGCTTTGTCGAAGTGTGACCTGATATTAGGTCCACCTAGTACTTTTAGTGGATGGGCAGCTTGGTACGGTAAAGTTCCCATTCATTTTCTTGAAAATCCAACCATCTCCCTTGCACTAGATTCCTTCCAAATTCTGCCCTATCCCCATGGAGCCTTTCGGGAAGAATACGCATCTCTGGGATAGTGAGTGGTTAGCCACTGCCTAAATTGATCTGTTGTCTTCGATATATCAAATTCTGCATCTGCCCGATTTCTTGCGTTATCCTGAAGTGCTTCATATTCAAGTGCTGTCATGGTGTTGATCTCCTCAAGAACTTTTTGCACAGACTCAGGGTTTTCGAGATCAATAAATCGACCGTAATTTTCCTGATTCAATTCTATGAAGCTTCCTTGCCTTACGGTAATTGTTGGTGTTCCTGTGGCTAGTGCTTCAAGCAAAGAAAATCCGTAAAATTCATTTTGAGATGTGAAAAACAGGAAATGTGCTTGTTCGAGTATCAAATTCGGCTCATACGTAAACCCAGGGAAAAGTATCTTTGTAGTGAGTTGGTGGGGAACCATTTGCTGAAGTTGCCGCAGATACTCCTGCCCCTTTGTATCATGATCATGAGGTTTCCCAAAAATCTTGATGACGAACCGCTCTTGCAGGTTTGGGTTTATTTGAAAAGCGTTTATGACTGCCTCGACAAGTTCACAGATCCTTTTTGCTGGTTCGATTCTTGACAGCGAGACCAGTGTGAGGGGTGAATTCCATGATTTTTTTGGAACTTTTCGAGCCAAAGGGACTCCAAAATACTGGAAATGGCGGCGCTTCTCAGGAATAGGTAACCGTTCTTTGGACTGACTATGGGTCAATCTAGTCGGAAAACAACAATTAAATTTTTGATAAAGGTAATGATGATAGATGTCATGCTTATAACCAAAACCATGCATGAAAATTCTAATATGGTTTTTAGGTAATTTAAGCAACCCCGCCAGCCAGGCGGCATACATCGTACTGCCTGTATAATGAATTATTGCATCGGGGGATTGTTCTCTCAGAGTTTGCCAAAGATCCAAATGGTTCCCAGACCTCAGTTCTACAGTGGAATTTTGGAGTAGCTCTCTACTGTCTGCAATCCCATTCCGCTGGCTGAAAAAGATCGTGTTTTTGCAACTTTGCTTTTGCAACTCACAGGCAAAGAGAACCACAAATTTTTCCAACCCACCCCAATTTCGAGTATGTAACCAGTGCAGGATTTTCATACTGGTAACACTGGATTATCATGTGCCATCAACAGTTTTGCAATCGCTTCTTTTACGATCATCAGGGGAGTGTTCAAACACTCCAACTGACAATTTGGGTAATCACACTGAGTCTTGCAACCGGGATCGAATTCAAAACTTAAATGTCTGTTTTGGTTGGGTGGAGTCCAATTCATAGCCAATGGCCGTCCGAAAATTGCTACCGTTGGAATGTCCGCAGCCACCGCAAAATGCCTTGGCCCGTTATCGTTACCGATGTGCAGGATCACTTGTTCAAAAAGAGCCCGAGTCTGAGCTAGGTTGGGTGGATCATAATTCGAAAGGGCCTCGTAACACATCTGTCCTCGTACCGTGTCCACAAAATCCTGCTCGCCAGGGCCGTAGACGAACAGGATTTTTACTCCGTACTGTTCAATCAGCCAATCTGCGAGTTGAGCAAAGTTTTCCAATGGCCATCGCTTGTAAGGTTGGCGAGATACTGGGGAGATAGAAACGACTCTGTCATCTGGCTGCACTCCTAATTGTTCCAGCAAACCCATCGCAAAAACTCTCTCTTCCACACTAATTGGAAATTCGGGTAAGAGATCTTTTGTATCGGCCGTCAATCCTAAAGCTTCCAATAGTTGGAGTTTATGGGAAGTTGCGTAGCCGACTCTATGCTGGAGAGGAACAGCGTGAGTGTAGTGCCAAGCTCTTCCTCGAAAATCAAAGCCAACCCTTGTGGGAGACCCGCTAAGTCTACTGATGAAAGCACTTCTGGGGTTACCAAAGAAATCGATCACGCAGTCAAAACGCATTTGACGAAGTTGTTTTAGGAAGTTGAAGCTCTCTCCCCATGTCATTTTCCTTGGCAGTAACCAGACCTCGCTCAAGTGCGGATTGTATTGTAGGAGTTGTTCAGACGGAGCTTCAGTCAGAAAGGTGAATTCAGCATCAGGCATGGCTTGGTGAAGCTGACGGATTGCCGGGGTGGTCATCAGCACATCCCCTAATCGGCGGAGTTGGATAAGTAGAATTTTGCGAAATTCAGTCACTATTCCATGTGGTTTGAAGGTCGGGGTAAAAACCAGTCTGCTTTGGGTACGCTTTGGCTTGGTTAACTTCCTTTCAAATCAACAAAAATCTTGCGTTGGGAGTGGGCCTGACTTAGCGTTTGCAACTCAATTTTCCTCGGATCAAGTCCCCCATAGCTTGCTCATAAGTTCAGATGCCATCGCCTCCATCACCTTCTCAATTAGATCTTACCCGGCTTCCCCAACATGTTGGCATTATCATGGATGGCAACGGGCGTTGGGCTCAGCAACGATTGATTCCTAGATTCCAAGGTCATCGCAATGCAGTTCGTGCAGTCCGGACCGTTGTTGAAACAGCAGCGGAACTTGGATTGCAGGTCCTCACTCTCTATGCCTTCTCCACAGAAAATTGGGTTCGCCCTCGCCAAGAGATCAATGTACTAATGGAGTTGCTTCACGAATATTTGCAGAAGGAACTCGGAACGATGCTAGAAAATAATGTAAGTATGCGGATCTCTGGGGATACCACACGCCTTCCTGAATTTCTTCACAAACCACTAGAAAACGCTTTGAATGTGACTCAGGGCAATACTGGCCTAACACTGAATCTTGCTCTCAACTACGGTGGACGAGCGGAACTAGTCAGAGCGATGCAGCAAATGGCCCGAAAAATTGAAGGGGGAGAACTTCAGGCTGGAGAAATTAATGAGGAGGTCATCAATCAGCATTTATACACTTCTGGTCTGCCCGATCCGGATCTGATCATTCGCACAAGTGGAGAACAAAGACACTCGAATTTTCTCATCTGGCAGGCCGCCTATGCAGAGTTTTACTATACTGAGGTTCTCTGGCCTGATTTTACGAAAGAAGATTTTCACAAAGCCTTGCAAGCCTATCAACTGCGGCAACGCAGGATGGGTGACATCACTCCTGTCTCTGCATAACATTTCCTATTTGAAATTAAAACTGCATGTCTGAAGAGAGCCCTACCACTTGGTGGTCTTCCAACCTAACGCAGAGATTGCTCAGTGGTATGGTTATGGTGTTAGTGGCAATTCTCTCGCTGGCCTATGGTACTACCCAATGGGTTGGTCTGCTGGTTTTGGTGGTCGTCATAATCGGAATGCAGGAATATCGAGCTATGCTGTCACAACAGAAAGTTCACCTAAATCGGCGAGGCTGGCTATATTCCGCTTTTTTACTGAGCATCAGCCCACTCTTGGGAGGAATCGGTGCCCTGAACGCTATGCTGATCTTGGTTGCAGGTGGCTGGATTCTGCATGAAATGGTTTTTTCCCGTAAGCAGCAATTGGAGGAACTGCATTCTTTGGGTTGGGCTCTGTTTGGATTATTTTGGGTTGGTTGGAGTTTCCCGCACATGACACTGATCAAAGACCTCCCTCATGGGGAATTGAATCTATGTCTGTTGCTTGTTGTGATTGTACTCACAGATAGTCTTGCTTATTTTGGTGGACGCAAATTTGGCAAAACTCCGCTTGCTCCTGGAATCAGCCCGAAGAAAACCCGTGAGGGGAGCTTATGTGGGACAGTTGGGAGTATGCTGGTTGGCTCTTTGATTGCCGTGAATTGGCTAGAATTCTCCTGGCCAATGGCCTTGCTGCTCACTCTTATTATCTCAGTTTTGGGTCAGGTCGGAGATTTGGTTGAATCGAAAATGAAGCGCCTCTGTGGCGTTAAGGACTCTGGAAAAGTGCTGCCTGGACATGGTGGTACCCTGGATCGGTTGGATAGCTTTCTGCTCACGACCCCCTTCTTTTACTACTGGATGCTGCTTATCGCATGAATCCAAAATCCATTGCACTACTGGGTTCTACAGGTTCAATCGGTGGCAGTACCCTAAGTCTCGTTAGGCAGTTCCCCGATCGTTTCAAGATTCACTCACTGAGTTGTCGCCGCTCAATCGACGTGCTTGTTGATCAGATTAAAGAGTTTGCACCGAAGCAGGTAGTCGTCGAGGCTTCGGATCAGGTCAATCAACTGAGAGAACTGTTCGCGGAGTCTGAATTGGGAATTCTTTCTGGGGACCAAGGAAATTGTGAGTTGGTACAACACTCTGATGTAGATTTGGTGGTCACAGGAATTGTGGGAAGTGCAGGATTATCTCCCTGTCTCAAAGCTTTGGAATCCGGAAAAGATCTGGTGTTTGGTAATAAAGAGTCCTTGGTGCTCGCAGGTGAGTTGTTCATGCAGGTTGCCCATCGAAGTGGAAGCAGAATCTTACCGATGGATAGTGAACACAATGCGATTTATCAGTCTCTCGTTGGTCATCGACGTGAAGACGTGGTTTCACTGATTTTAACCGCTTCCGGAGGGCCTTTTCGAGATATGCCACTGGAGGATTTTTCAGCAATTACTAAGGAAGCTGCGCTACAACATCCCAATTGGGAGATGGGCAACAAGATCACCATTGATTCAGCGACAATGATGAACAAGGGTCTTGAGGTGATTGAAGCCCACTGGCTTTTTGGAATTCCTCTGGAAAAAATTGAAGTGGTGATTCATCGCGAAAGCATTGTTCACTCTCTGGTTGAATATGTTGACGGTTCTCTGATTGCTCAACTTGGACAACCAGATATGCGGATTCCCTTGGCCTACTGCCTAGGTTATCCGGAACGTCTGCCTTTGAATTTACCAAGATTGAACCTGTGCAAACTTGGTTCTTTGCATTTTGAAAATCCTGATCCAGTTCGTTACCCTTGTCTCGCTTTGGCTTTGGCTGCTTTGCAACAGGGTGGGCCGGCGCCAGCAGTCTTGAACGGAGGAAATGAGGCGGTTGTGGAAGCTTTTTTAGATGAAGAGTTGCACTTCAACCACATCGCAAGTTATCTTAAAAGTCTGATGTCGCTTCTTGATCGCTGGCGGCAGCAACCGGAATGTCCAAATTATCTCCAACACATCAACTCGGTGGATGATGCCCTGGCTGCGGACCGCTGGGGTCGATCTCAACTCCGCCACTTGCTGGAAACAACTTCATGATCACTACGGTTCTTTCCTTCATTGTTGTTCTGGGTTTTCTGATCTTCATTCATGAACTCGGGCATTATCTCGCGGCTCGGCACGTCAATGTTCGTGTCGAAACTTTCTCGATTGGCTTTCCACCCAAGATGACAGGTTTTCGCAGAGGCAATACGGATTACCAGATCTGTTGGATTCCACTTGGAGGATATGTCCGTTTGTTTGGGCAAAATGTAATGGACGAAGATGCCAACGATCCTGAAAACTATGCTTCGAAGACAGTTTGGCAACGCTTCTATATTCTCGTTGCAGGACCTGCTATGAACCTTGTCTTTGCTTTCATCTTCATGCCGCTAGTATACCTGGTGGGTGTTGATGCTCCAGCATACCTGTCGGCTCCTCCCGTGGTTCAACAGGTTAAGGTGGAAAGCTTTGCTGCTTCGGTTGGTCTGCAAGCTGGAGATGAGGTGATTGCGGTCAATGGTCGAGAGGTTCGTAATTGGCGAGGACTTCAATCCGAATGGGGAACGCTGACACCGGCAGATTCACTTTCCCTGACCGTGCTGCGCAGTGGAAGAGAGGTTGAAGTACAGAGTACAATGCGTGAAGTGCAAAACTATGGTGAAGTTGGCTGGGTGCCTCATATTCCTGCAGTCATAGGAGTCATTAGCTCAGGTTCTGCAGCCGAGGAAGCAGGCCTGGAAATTGGGGATCGCATCATGCGCCTGGGTGGTGAAGATGTGGGAGACTGGTCGGACATTTCCCGTTTGGTTCAGCAAAGCCAACCTCTGGCACCAGCCAATCCAATTCCAATGACAGTTGAACTGGTCAGGAATGGACAAACCAAACTGCTGGAACTGACTCCTAAATATGAGCCAGAAGTTGGTCGTTATCTCTTGGGCTTGCAGGTAGGTACAGAGCGTGAAACCTATGCGCTTGGAGAGGCTATTGGGTTAGGCGCGGAGCGTGTCATCTTCATGACCCAAACGACCTTCAATTTTCTTGGTCAGATGCTTAGTGGTCAGGGGTCAACAGATGATCTAGGTGGGCCAATCCGAATTGGCATGTTTATTGGTGACGCTGTACGTAGCGGCGTGGGAGAATTGTTCTTCCTGATTGCCGTGATCAGCTTGCAGTTGGGAATCTTCAATTTACTACCGATTCCTGCGTTGGATGGGGGCCATATCTTCTTTCTTCTTGTCGAGAAAATCAAGGGAGGACCCCTTAGTGCAGCGACCCGAGAACGAACACAGATGTTAGGATTTTCGGTGTTGTTGTTGATGATGGTTTTTGTGACGTACCACGACATTTTGTCGATCGCCACATAATTCCATGGAGGTCATTTTCCGGCATGCATGCCAGCACGTGACGAACTTTGCTTGGTACATATCCTGCTGACTAGCTCTATGGGTGCTACCTGGAACACCCACTAATATAATGAGGAGTTCGTATGAGTAGTTTGGGATTGAGTAGTGATACCTCTGGGGTATTGCACACTACCAAATTCATAGAAGACGTGCCGATGATCATGTCCGTGGAAATCGGACGCAACGACATGCTCATCAGAGATATCCTGGCTCTGAAAAAGGGATCCGTGATCGAATTTATGAAGGTTGTTGGCGAACCCATGGATGTGGTTGTCAACGAGAGGCTAATGGCGCGTGGTGAAGTCGTAGTTGTGAACGAACGCTACGGAATCCGTATTTCCGAGGTAACGCGTCCCGATGAAAAAATTGGTGACAAACGCGAGTAAGCCCCGTCTTGTCTGACCGTCCTTTGCTGCAGGTGCAGCATCTCTCTCATTCCTTTCCGGAAAAACGCGGTCTGCTTCAGCAGGCCGTCAGTTCCTCTCCAGTACTGCAAAATATCAATTTAGTAATTCAGCCACAGGAAATCGTCGGTCTTGTCGGTGAATCAGGCTGTGGAAAATCAACATTAGCGCGTTTATTGTTGCGGATCTACGAGCCAACCAGTGGACAGATACAGTTTGCGGGCGAGGGTATTCACAAATACAAAGCCCGTGAGTACTACGGCCGTGTACAGATGATTTTTCAGGATCCATTCTCCTCACTGAATCCGAAGCTGAAAATTGGTTTTCTTCTTCGAGAAATGTGGAACCTGCATCAAGTAGAACCGGCAACGACTACGAAGCTCAACAAACTTCTTGATGAAGTTGGGTTACCCGCCAATGCGCTGGATAAGTATGCCCATGAATTCAGTGGGGGGCAGCGACAAAGAATCGCCATTGCTCGAGCGCTTGCTGCTGATCCAGAAATGTTGGTGGCTGATGAACCCGTCTCTGCGCTTGATGTCTCCATTCAGGCTCAAATTCTCAACCTCCTTCAGCAACTTCGCAAAGAACGGAACCTCACACTGCTTTTCATTTCTCATGATCTGGCAGTGGTTGACCAACTCTGTGACCGCATTATGGTGCTGTATCGTGGAAGATTGATGGAGGAATTGCCAAAACAACAGTTGGATCAAGCCCAACACCCCTACACCAGATTATTACTGGATAGCTTGCCATCTTACGCCAAAAGAGAGATAGGGTTACCAATTGCTCCTGTCGAAGCAGAGGACGCGCCTATTCAGGGCTGTCCATTCGTCCATCGTTGTTCAGAATCGCAGGCTGTCTGTTCCCAAAGGATGCCCCAATGGAGCAGCCTTAGCCACGGACATCGAGTCGCGTGCCATGCAGTAAAATCAGCATGAAAGATCGAAAACCTCTTTCGTTGAACACTGCACAGATATTAACTCTGTTGTGCTTGCTCTGTGGCAGCTTGATCGGTTGTTATTCTGCAGCTTTGGACTATGACCTTGGATGGACGACAAGAAGAGTTTCTGGGCAGGTCGAAGATGTAGTGTCTGGGAAACCAGTTGGAGGTGGTTTCATCATCATCAAGGAGTTTTATGGCAGCTTCGCTGGAAACGAGACGAGCGAAGCGGGCAACTTCATTCCCCGCGCAAGATTGCTCCGCTCCTTGAAAGCAGACGGTAGCTTTGAGATGGATTTTGACTGGCGAGCCTCGCAGTTTGAACTGAACTTTATTGAACAAGGGTACGAGGTTAATCGCTTCCGCTTCCAACGGCAGCTTGGAGTGGGCAACCTTCACTATGTCGCCAAAATGATACCCTCCTCCAATTGGGCTGATGAGTTGGTGCTTGGCGTCACGCCGCTGGTTCAGAATTTATTGTTGGAACCGGGTTATCGATTACCGGAACCCGATCAACTCTTCTTAGGGGAGTGGTTAGCTAAGCAACGGCAGGAGAACTTCGGAACGGAGTGATCGAAAAACGGTCCTGGTAGATCTTGGCTGCAGCTCGATGTACGAGGGAATGACGCCAAGCCAGCTCCTCATGATCCTTACTGTAGCCACCTCCGATCACACACCCGACCGGCACTCCCACATTCAGGCAACACTCCAGCACATACTGATCGCGAGCTTGGAGTCCCTCCCATGTCAGATTCAACTTCCCCAAGGGATCATCTTTGAAAGGGTCTACTCCCGCATTATAAATCACCAAATCAGGCTCAGTGCGCTCCAACAATTCCGGCAAGTTTGCTCTTAGAATGCGCAGGTAGCTGTCATCATCCAAGTTCTCAGGTAGCGGCACATCCAGATCACTGTGTTGTTTGCGGAATGGAAAATTGGACTGGCAGTGCATTGAAAAGGTAAACACTGCCACCTCATCCTGGTGAATAAAGGCGGTCCCGTCACCTTGGTGGACATCCAGATCGACGATCAGGATCTGTTGAACCAAGCCTTCTTGGAGGAGAATCCGGGCTGCTACAGAGGCATCGTTGAAGATACAGAAACCTGAACCAAAATCTGGAAACGCATGGTGCGTCCCACCTCCAAGATTGCAAGCTAAGCCATGTTGGAGAGCCAACCGTAACGTCAAGATGGTTCCTCCTACAGCCGTGATGGTCCTTCGAGCTAACCCAACTGTCCAAGGGAGCCCGATTCGCCTGGCAGCAGATTTATCCAGACGGTTTTCCAAAAATTGCTGAATGTAATCCCATGTGTGCACTGCTTTCAGCTGATCGACAGTCGCAACCTCAGGCTGATAAAATTCAACTGGCTCAAGATTCTTTTCTTCAGAGAGGAGCTTGTACAAACGTCGAAACTTGGACATCGGGAAGCGATGTTCCTCGTTCCATTCTAGGACATCGTAGTCAGGGTGGTGTACCAGGGGGAGTGCGGAGGGCATTAAGAACTCGTATGTAAAAATCGATAAAACCTTCGGCTAATTGAATTAGGATAATTCAGATACCACTTACTTATCTCAAGGTTCGTCAAAAATTTTTGAAATCAGAATTATTAATTATTCTTTTTTACTACAATCGTATTTCTGAAAGCATCGGAATCGCTTTTTGATAACAGCGAACAATTTAGCAAGAATTCCACTATTCGTAAAACTGATGAAAAACTGAAATTAAGAATTACCTTTGTTTTTCTATGAAGATTTCAAGTTTTTTGGCTGAATTTTAACCTCACCATTCCTGTCTTTGATGCTAGTCAACTCGAAGATCCTAATTCATTGAGTTGGCTGGCGTCCCTCTCCTCTCAGCCTTGATCTACTCATTATTCAATTTCTGCTTCCTATCATGCCGTCCTCGAGAACCAGTTTTTGGCTAAGCTGCAATTGAGCTGCGATAAATAATTATCAATCTATAAATTTATAATCTTTTTCTGAATTTCTCGAAAATACTGTTAACTAAAAATTAAAACTAATTTTTTTTATCCATAATATCAGTTTTTAATAAATTATATCATAAAATATTGATTTTTATTATTAACATATCCTTCTATATGAGACATTATTGTTACATAAATTATTTCATTTATTCGAAATCAATTAACTCCAAGAGGAACAACATGAAACCAGCCCAAAGAAAAAAAATTGGAAACAATCCTTAGCAACATTCTTTCTGCTGGCCGGAACAGTCACATTGACCGCTTGTGGTGGTGGTGGTGGTGGGAGTTCTTCTTCTGGTCCTTCATCAGTTTCAACTCCGTCTCCAACCGCTGATTCGACACCTAGTGCGGATCAAGATCCTAAAGGTGAAGTTGTAGAGCCAACTCCAACAGTTGAAGCTCCTGCTACTACAGACGCCAGCTTCGCTCGTGTCAATACTGAAGTACTCCAAGCCAAATGTATGATGTGCCATATGGATGGTGGCTTGGCAGGTGGCACTTCGCTAACATAAGCTAACCCATCCTAAAGCATACACGAGATTGCCAACTATAATGTTGTGATGAATTACTTTGACGCTGCTGATGGCAACAAGGAGAAGTATTTACAGAAGGCACAAGGCGGTCTTGCTCACGGTGGTGGTGCTGTGCTTAATTCATCATCAGCTGAATACAAGTTGTTAAACGACTAGATTGACTCATTAGATACAGAAGACGAAACGGCTGCTGTTGAAGCTCCTACAGCGCCTACAGCACGGGGTTTCTTTGAGGATGTCCAACTAGCTTCCCCCGAGCAAACACTCCGCAGAGCGGCGCTTGTATTCGCTCGTAGGTTGCCTACTGACTCTGAACTTGCTGCTGTACGCAAAGGTGGCGAGTCGGCACTGCCAAACTTGATACGTGGCTTGATGACAGGCGACGGCTTTGAGCAGTTCTTAATTGAAGGTGCCGATGAGGTTGGTAAGTTTGTATCAGCTTTTGTTGATGATGGGCAAGAATCACACAGCATGATTTTGATGCATGACACAACCCCAGAAGGTACTGAGCTCGCTATTGGCTTTGAAAATAAGTATGGCAATAGGCATCACGAAGACGGTCCTCAACGATGGCAATTTACCAATGATTATGTCAGCTCAGTCGCAAGACAGCCAGTGGAACTAATCAAGTATATCGTCACAAACGATAGAAATTATCAGGAGGTATTGACTGCTGATTATACAATGATAAATCCTTTTATTAACCAAGTATATCGTTCAAATGTAAACGGACTGCCAAGTTTTTCAATAGACGTTTATAAAGATTTTGAGACATATGAAGCCTATGATGGTTTACAAGTATATAAGCCTGGCAAAAACTATGCACGTGTAACACAATGGGATGACAGGTTTAAAGCGGAGCTAGTCGAATTCATCAATGATGATGGCAGTAAAAATTCATACAATAGGGTTTTGGCACACGGTGGGTTCATAGCACCAAACCACTCAGGTATATTGACTATACCATCTTTCCTTAATAGGTATCCTTCAACAGAAACTAATCGTGCTCGTGCTGGTTGGATGTACAAGTTCTTTTTGGATGTAGATATTGAGAAATCAGCGCCACGAACAACTGATCCTGTAGCACTTGATGATACAAACAATCCTACTATGAATAATAAGAATTGTAATGTATGTCATCAGCGTATGGATCCAGTAGCTGGTGCATTTAAAATGTATGACAACGACGGTAGGTACAATATTTGGGGCAATGACGTGCGTCCATGGAAATACAAAGATGCCCCCAACAGCGGATATCAGCATGGTGATACTTGGTTCCGTGATATGCGAACACCAGTCTTTGAAGGTACGTACGCTTCTACAGGGCTTGATACTCTTCCATGGTTAGGCAGAGCTATTGCTAATGACAGTCGCTTTGGTAAAGGCACTGTATCATTTTGGTGGCTACCTGTTATGGGCAATGAACCAGTTATAGCACCACAAGATATGAATGATACCACATATAACAATCAGTTGGCACTGTTCAATGAACAAGATCGTGTAATGAATGAAATTGGCTCAGACTTCATGCGTAACGGCTACAATGCTAAAGATATGTTTGTAGCTATGGCAATGACTCATTTCTTCCGTAGCGTGTCTGTATCAGATAATACTGCTATTGCTGCTAATACATCAGTAGGCGGTAGAAGACTGCTATCAGTTGACGAACTTGAAGCTAAGATTGAGGCTACCACTGGTATGGACTTTATGCGTTGGACGGCAAGTGCTGCTCATATGCGAAGAACTAATACTGTGCTAACAAGTAATGATCGGTTTAGAATCGCTGCAGGTGGTACAGATACACGAAATGTTGAAACTAGAGGAACAAAGGAAACTGCTGTTATCAGCAACACAATCCACTACGCTACCAATCTCATCATGTGTGGTGCTGTCATCAAAGACTTTGATACTAATGGTGCAATGTTCTGTGGCATTGATAGAAATACTACAGATCCAACAAAGCTAAAGAATAAGATTGTTGAACTATATGATCGATTCCTTGGCGAGAAGCTCACTACTACCAGCCTAGATGTTGTTGACACATATGACATGCTGGTTCTTACAGCAAAAGAGCGTAGAGATAATAACAAAACATGGGCTACCTTAGACGTAGAATGTGTATGGGAAGAGGATAGAGGCTGGGAGAAATATGATGGTAACGATCCAAAAGGGATGATATATGCTTGGACAGATGTCATATCATTCTTGCTGACTGACTACAAATTTATTCATGAGTGAAATTCAATTAATAATTTAACAAAATTTTTACAGGATAAAAAAATGAACAGACGATCATTCTTAACTAAGATATTTGCCCCTGCTGTCGTTGCTGCTGTAGCTCCTACTTCACTTGTATATGCTGCACCATCAGCATACCAAGGAGGACTGTTATTAACAATAACAGCAAACGGTGGTTGGGATGTCACATCATATTGTGATTCTAAAGAGAATGTAGCGGGTGAAAAGAAAATCAACTACTGGCTCAACAATGCTAAGATTCAGCGAGTTGGTGGTATTTCATATGCTCCTGTTGGTAACAATGATTGGTTTTTTGGCAAGTATGCCAATCGTATGCTAGTCATTAATGGAGTTGATGCGCAGACTACCTCACACGATACGGGTAAAGCACACACATGGACGGGTAGAAATACAGTAGGTGCTCCATCGCTAACTGCTTTGTTTGCTGCTGCCAAGTCACCAAATATCCCTCTATCATATATTAGTGAAGGTGGGCATAGTCCAACAGCAGGCTTAGTGCCTCTCAGCCTTGTTACCAATGCTGAGCAACTAAGATCTATTGCTGATCCAAATTCAGTACCTTGGAGTGATAGACCTATTAGAACTTCTGCTTCAACATCTAGAATTGACGCTCTCCGACAAAAGCGATTGAATCGTATGCTTCAACGAAATGATTTGATGGGGCGTGATAGAGAGAACTTAGAAGCCTATAAAAGTGCTTTAGAAGGAAAAGCTCTACTAAAAACTGTAGCATCTGATTTGCCTAACGAAGGCGAATAGGCTAACTTTCGTGCCAGTGCTCAAGCTATCATCGCATCATTCAAAGCTGGTGTAGCTTGCTCTGCTGATACTGAAGCCAACTATGATTTTGATACACATGGTAAACATGACGAGCGTCATCATGCTGCTCTAATTGATTTGAACAATGATATTGATTACCTGTGGGAACAAGCTGAAGCAGCCGGTATCGCTAACAGATTGACAGTAGTGATTTCATCAGACTTTGGCAGAACTCCACATTACAATTCAGAGGAAGGGAAGGATCATTGGCCTATTGGCTCTATGATTGTTATGCGAAAGAATGCGAGCTGGGCTCACAGAACTGTTGGCATGACAGACTCAGGACATAATGCTCTGCGTGTAAACCCACGCTCACTACAAGCTGATAATAACAACGGCACTATCATATATCCAAAGCATTCACACAAAGCTCTGCAGGGTATGCTGGGTATTGAGTCCTTTGCTCAGTCAGTTGGCTATGGTATCAATGCTGAGAACTTTAGCTTTTTTGGTTGATGAATTGGATGAACTGGCACTATGAGGTGGTGCCAGTTGCTGTAGACTTTATTCGGGTGTCCCGTTGTCGGACCAAATCTTCAGGTAGGAGATTTCTCGATCTGTCAGTGGGGTTGCGTACTCAAGTGGCATCTCGCGAATCCCTCCCAATTGTTTCTCTAAAATTCCAGCCGTAATCCAGATTCCAAGGGAGTCCCCTCTCCGAACGCCTCCAGCAGTGTCATAGTGACGAAGATCTAGCGTAGCCGGAGTCCCCTCCGGCGTATAACTGGATGCTGGAACTTGGTGACAACTTGCGCACTTCAGTTCAACTAACTCCCCAATTCCATTTTCCCAAGTGGGCGTGCCTTCAATCACAATCTCATCAGTTGGATCATCACCCAACGTGTCTGCTTCTGAACAGGACATGAGCAGCAGGGAGAAGCCGAGCATGAATAAACCGCAAATTTTGAACATGAATTTCCTAACGCAATAGTGTCACAGAAACAGCCCAGTGACGTAAGATCGAATCTGTGGAGTATTGCGTAAATTGCAGCCGCAGATCTGATTGAACCATGTATCCAATCCCTCCATAAAAATACGCATACCCCGTCGCAGGCTTCTCAAGCATCACCCCATCCTCCTCAATTGAAAGCTTGTTTTGTACGCTGGAATGCCCCAAGCCTCCCGAGAGTAGCCAGTCTTCCCACTGAAACCCTAAGCTAGCATCAACTCCTTGTTGCTGGACTTCAAACAGATCCTCCGCATTTGTCATTGTAATTGGCCCATTGATGATGGATCGAGCAACATATGTTCGGACAGCTGTGGCCCAGTCTTCTTTGAACTCCCATTGATAACCAACCTCACCTGCCAAGAAACTGTAGCGATAGCCCATTACTTCAACAGGGACTTGCAGTCCAATTCCTACCAGATAGCTTTTTTCAAAAAATTGGCGAAAGCGAAACCGGGGAAGAATCGGTGGACCTTCGACAGGCTCTTGCTTGTTCCCAATCTGGTTATTGACTTCAGGTCGATGCAGCAATTCCACTTCCCATTCCTGTCCTTCTCCCACAACAGCCATGGGTGGACGCTGAGAGCGGAAATCCAATAGGTGGGCGTAGATCAATTGTAGTCGTTCTGATTGTTCTTGGGCTGTTACTGCTGAAACAGACGTTGCAGAGAGAAATCCACTAACACCCAGTAAGCTCAGGATCAGCATTCGGATCAGCATGGAACCCCTAAATCTCCGAATGAACAAAAATATCGTTGATGGAAAGGAAGCAATAAAGCAAAAGGGGGAAAAGGCCAGCAGAGAGCTGACCTTTTGTAAGTGAAGCTTACAGACCTTGACCGGTGACGCAGTTTTTCATACAGGCTACGTTCTTTACGTCTGGGCGAGGATCAGGACCAAAGAAACCTTGGCTATTTGGCATCTCGATTTCCATTATCGTCTCTCGATTCAACTCAAATTCCTCATCCACCAGATCATTGAGATAAAAGACATAGGCCGTGATAGCGTAGGTCTCTTCGTCTGAGAGAGATTGTGGATTGTAGAAAGGCATTGCACGACGAATATAGCTGAAAACGGAGGTCGCATAAGGCCAGTAACTCCCCACGGTTTTTACGGGCTCCATGGTAGCTAGAGATTCTTCGCCACCCATCAAAACGGGCCAACGTCCGACAGCTTCGCCAAATTCACCGTGGCAATAGGCGCACTTGGTTTGATAGAGCTTCTCCCCTTGAAGAACGTTGCCCTTGGCATCCGGTAGGTTGCTACCATCCGGCCCAACGCTGATGTCCCAACCTGCAATTTCCTTGTCTGTCGCAATGCGGCCAAGCTTGTGCTGCAGTGGCTCTGCAAGCAGAGGAGAGACCACTAACAAGCTGCCTAGAAATCCCCCAATAAACTTAGCCGAGTTGAACATTCTTAATCCCCCCATTTGTGTCGATTTCCCAGGTGTAAATGCTGTTCTTATGATAAATCGAGTTTACTCCACGAACCTTACGTAGCTGCGCAAGCGTCGGCTGGACGTATCCAGTTTCATCTATCGCTCGGCTTTGCAACTGAGCTTTCTCCCGGTTCCACTGCCAGGGAATTCGAAAGCGTGTCAGGCACTTGCTCATCACGGGCTCTTGTAGCTTTGCAGTCTTCCAGTTGCGACCCCCATCCACAGAGACATCCACCTGCTTGATCTTGCCACGACCCGACCAAGCCAAACCAGTGATTTCGTGGAAGCCTCTATGGCTCATTTGTTGACCTGCTGAGGGATAAGTGATGCAGGAGTTGGTTTCTTGTACAAATGTGAATTGGCGGGCATTACCGTCCTCCATCAGGTCTGTATATTTCGAAGTCTCCTCACGAGTCATCCAAGGAGCTGTCCCAACCTTGAGACGTCGAATCCACTTGATGTTCATGTTGCCTTCAAATCCGGGGACCAATAGACGAATGGGATAGCCCTGCTCAGGACGAAGTCGTTCACCGTTTTGAGCCCAACAAATCATCGCATCGTCCATCATTTTTTCCATCGGAATGGAACGATCCATTGCTCCTCCATCAGCGCCCTCTGCAAGTACCCAAGTACCTTTTGGATCCACACCAACCTCATCCAACAGAGTGGAGACCTTGACTCCTGTCCATTCACAGCAACTGACCATGCCATGGGTGAACTGAACGGACTCCATTTGTGCGCCCTTCCATTCCATGCCTCCGTTTGCAGGGCATTCGATGAAATGAATGTGTGATTCACTTGGGAAGCGCATCAGCTCCTCCATCGTGAACATCAAGGGGTACTTGACCATTCCATGAATGATCAGACGATGCTCATTTGGATTGATGGCAGGTACTCCACCATGATGCCGCTCGAAGTGTAGTCCGTTTGGAGTGATGATGCCGTGCAGATCCTGCAGTGGTGTGAAGTTGATCGAAGACTGTGTCGAAGACGTTAGCCAGCCTACATTTCGGCGTACGACATGGGCCTCATGAGGTGAGGGGCTTCCGTAAGGGCGTTGAGTAACGCCTGGCCCAAGCATTTGCGACCAAATCGGTTTATTGGGAGGTAGATTGGCGGGGTTCACCTCTGCTAGCGCCTGCGTTGCACCTGCACTTGCTGCAGCTACAGCACCACCAGCCGCGAGTGACTTTCGCAAGAAGCTACGACGATCCAAATCACCATTTGGTTCCGTAGAGATTTCGTCAGTTTTGGGTTTTGCCATTTTTTCTCCTGGAAAAAAATATGTTCATGACAATGGTTAAAATTGGAAGAATCTTAAAGAACAATACCAGGATTGTTCTCAACACCTTTTAGCTTGGGAATATTGGGCTCAAGATCCTTGATTACTTTCTTATCCCGTAAGTAGTCCGAGACCACTTCCCAGATCTGCTTGCCTTCCAGTGGGGCCGCCACGCTGGCCCAGCCACCAACAGGATAATTTTTGCTTGGATCCAGAGGCTGCCCATTCAATTCGAGATCTGAAATGCGGCTACCAATCTTTTCGGTAGGATCCAGAGAGTACTGAAGGCCACCCACACGAACCATGTCCCCGCCCTGTTGATAGTAGGGATCCGTGTTGAACAGGTTGTCCGCCACGTCTTCAAGAATCGTCTTGATCTGCTCTCCAGTGAGTTCATTACGAGTCACAGTCCCGTAGGTCATTGCAGTCTGTGTCATCACCTCGTCAAAGGTTATGGGATGTCCGGGCAGTATGGAAACACCCCAGCGGAAACCTGGAGAGAAGGCAATCGGGGCGTTTAATTCCTGCATCAAGGCATCACAGATCACCTGGTCAAAGGTTCCATTGAAGTTGCCTCGGCGATAGAGGGTGTCTTCTGTCACTGCCAGTTGCTCATTCAGTTGCTGCTCGTAGGGTTCACGAACGGACTGGATGTAGGCGGTCATTTCAGCATCTGCAGGCAAGAGCTCCGAGAATACTGGCAAGAGCTTGTAGCGGAAATCCTGTACCTTGCCATCCTGAACATCCAGATCCAGCACAGAGAGGAACTTGCTGTTCGAACCAGAGTTGATCACCAGTGTGTGATCACCATCGGGATTCTTAATATGAATTGGCTGGGGTACTCCATCGTGAGTGTGGCCCCCCATGATCGCATCAATTCCTGAAACTCGGCTAGCCATCTTTAGATCGACATCCATCCCGTTGTGGGAGAGGACAATCACTACCTCGGCACCCTCGTCACGAGCTTCGTTAACTCTCTCCTGCATCTCCATGTCACGAATACCAAAGTTCCACTCTGGAATCATGTAGCGGGGGTTGGCAATCGGAGTGTAGGGGAAAGCTTGACCAATAATAGCGACAGCGTGGCCATTGATCTCTCTGATCACATAAGCAGGGAAGACTGGATCTTCGAAATCTGTATCGCGTACGTTCTGGGCCACGAAATCCAGACCCGCATTGGCGAGGTCATTTTCGATGATCTCCTGCACCCGCTCTGCGCCATAGGTGAACTCCCAGTGAGCTGTCATCACATCGACTCCCAGTTTGATCTGGGCATCGACCATGTCCTGTGCATTTGTCCAAAGTGAGGTCGCTGAACCCTGCCAGGTGTCACCACCGTCCAGCAACAACGCACCTGGGCGCTCAGCTCGGAGCTGATCCACGAGGGACTTCAAATGAGCAAATCCTCCAACACGACCATATTTTTCGGCAGCTTCTGCAAAATTCAGGTAGCTGAATGCATAGGCTTCTGGTGAGTTGGCTGGAATGCCAAAATGCTTCAGTAAGTACTCGCCCACCAAGTGAGGGGGATTGCCAAACATATCAGCGATACCTAAGTTGATATGGGGTTCCCTGAAGTAAATCGGGTTCAACTGAGCATGACAGTCGGTGTAATGCATCAGTGAAATATTACCAAACTTGGCAAAATCGTAGGGATTGGTGGAAGAATGCTGACTAGCTCGTAGAGTTCCGGGCACTAAACCCGCAACGGCTGCCGCTCCCATCACTTGCAGGAACTCTCTGCGGGAAAAGGACATCTGACCTCAAAAACTAATTTCGTGGAGTGGGTCTGCCAGGGAGAACTGAAGCTCAGACTCCCTGACTAGTCTAGGTAGGTCTGCAGACCTTAGAAGCGGGGACCAGCTCCCCTTTGGTTGATGGCTTGAACATATCCGGCACGACCTTCGTGTTCAACTTGCATGATGATCTCGCATGCGCGCTCGTAGTCACCGGCTTTCTCAGCTTTCGCTACTTCATCGAGTGGCTTAGGCATGCTGGCTTTCCACCATTGACCATCAACAGTATCAGCAGCTTCGTGGGCCGCCACGGCGACTGCCTTGTGCAGAGGATACGTATCTTGATCGCACTTGCCAAATTCAGCAGCCATCAGGGCGCCAGGGGACACAAGGAGACCGCAAAAGCCTGAAACTAGTAAAATTCGCTTCATTTCTCTTTCTCCTTGATTACTTACGGGCGCCAGGGCCGTTGGTTTCCATGCCGTTGTTCATGTAGGCCATGAAGTATTCGAGGTTACGGTATTCCGGGCCTTGGGCCTTGAAAGATCTAGCCCGAACCTGTTCATTACAGCCACCGTATCTTCGATGCATTGTCCCCATTGCTCCCCACTTCGAACGATAAACTGGGAAGTGGGTGGTGTGGCCGAGAGCCGGACTGAGCATGTCAGCGCGCACCTTGTTACCGGAGTTGTACACATGGCAGTCTGCACAGCTCATCGCCAGTTGACCACGCTTTGTGTAGTAAAATTCCTTACCCATCTCATAGGCAGCCAAAGCATCTCCATTAGGAATGCTAACCTGGATCGCATGACCGCGACCCTGGAAGGCTACGTAAGCACTGAGCGAGGCAATTTTTCCTTTTTTCCAGCCGAAGGGCTTCTCACCATTGGCAGATCTACACTCATTTAAAGCTAACTCCAGTGTCATCACCTGCTTACGGGAGTCATCCCAGTGAGGATACTTTGCACGGAGACCATCTTCAGGGGTAGTGTCAAAGCAATCTTGGTAGGTTTTGCCATTGGCAAATGAAGTATTCCAGATGTCTTCACCTTCACCAAGTGCTAACTCATAGGGTGGAAACTCCTCAATCGATAGCCATTCGTCATAAGCCGCTTGATTCAGTGCGTAAGCACCATTCATGTAGGCACTCATTTCAACACCGCTGTGGCGATTCTTGAAGTAATCGACAAATGACTTACGATCGGTTTCTGGATCTGTTTTGGCAGAAACACTGCTCACTGCGAATAGTCCAATCAGCCCTAGGGAGGCCAGCCATTTCTTAACCTTAATGTGCTTCTCTCCTTGTCTGTGGATAAATTATTTGACCTTGCCCTTACCGTCAAAGGTCTGTCCTTCATTGTCGATCATAGCAATTTCAATAGTATCGCCCTTTTTACCATCATATTGAAAAGCCAGATAGGGGTTCTTGGAAACTGCCGGGCTCCACTGTGCTTCCATAATAACTTCACCATTTGCCTTGGCAGTGATTTGTTGAATGAAGTGTTCGGGAATTTTATTTCCACTTTTGTCTATGCGCTGACCAGTTTCCATGGGGTGCTTTACAAGCGCTTTTACCGTAACGAGTCCGCCTTGCTCTTTAGCTCTCATTCGAATGGACATGTTTCCTCTCTAAAGTAGATGAATAATTGAATCAACCACCACAACCACCAATGGTCACCTTAATTTCTTTGGTTGCTTTCATGAGTTGCCCGTCTGCTTTGACAACAGCGTGGACAGCCGATGTTTTGCCCATTTTGATGCGGGTGGAAACATAAGGACGCAATCCTTTGCCAACCTGATAGTGCGCAGCTAATGGATTCGGGTTCTCATCAACCAAAAGAGAAATCGATTCTACATTAGGTAAGTCCGCTTGGATCGTTATAGGAACGACTGCCCCATTTTCAGCAATATCCGGAGCCTTCATGAAAATTTTGTCAGAATCGATCATACTCTCTGAACCGTGAACCTGATTCAGTGCTTCAGATGTCGTTTTTGAGCGGAAAGCCTGCTGATTCCAGGCAGCCCAAACTTTCTTTGGCAGTGCTAACCCAGCAGAAACCGCAGCTGCCAGCACACCGGCAAAACCAACTTTTCTTAAAAATTCCCTACGATTCATCTTTTCTCCTTACAATGAGTGAATGTAGTCAGTGACTAGGTCGATTTCTCGCTCTGAGAGAATTCGGTGAGCCCCAAAAGGTGGCATGAATGCATTGGGGTTGCGGACTCTGGGATCCCAAATCTGTGCTCGCAAATCGTGCCAATCCGGATAGCGTTGTTTCATCATCATCAGTGCAGGCGCAGTATTACCAGGTAATTCGCCGTTATCCATCACATGGCAGGCGAGGCAGTTTCCTCCTCGCCGGTTCCAGGCGATCTTTTTGCCAGCTGCAATTCTCTCCTGGATTGACATTTCCTTAGCACTCACTGTCTGACTCGTTGCAACTAATCCTGCTAGCAGCAACGAGGTCATGCCCAGAGAGGCCAACTTCTTTCTCATCATGAATCCTCCTCTGTTTTCAGGTCTGGAAACCGCGGATCGGTCATCAAAAAATTCTGAACCACGACCTTGATCAAGCCCATGATCCATTGGAGAAAATCTGTATCCGCTGCCTTAGATTTGGATTCTGACAATTCGAATACAAATTTTGTGGCATTTTGTCTAACATTTTGGTCTTATGATGTCCAATCTTTTTTCATTTATATTCAAATATTATGAAATACTAAATGATTTTTCCTCTTCAATCTCGATTAAGTCTGACTAGAAGACAAATACAAAAAAGATTATTAATTTTTGGAGGGTTAATACTGATTATTTTGATCAGTGGAACCAACCAGAGCAGTGCTGATATTCCCGAAATGCCAATAGCAATCGATTTGAAAGCATTCGCAGATAAGTACCCAGATAGAGTCGTTGTGCTCTATTTCACAGCGGAATATTGCATGTATTGTCAGGCATTGGATCGTGAGGTGCTGGGTCCCGTTTTGCGTAGTGGAGACTACGAAGCGATTTCCCAATTTTTTCGTGTTCAACACGATGAACCAGAGACCAAACTGGTCGATTTTGACGGAAAAAAAATCAGCAATCAGGACTTGATTCAACGCTACCAAGGAGACGTAACTCCAACTGTAATTTTTCTTGGGCCAGATGGTCGGGAAGTCGCCTCTTCGATTGTAGGATTTCTAACTGTTGATTTTTACAGTGCCTATCTGGATCAAAGTATTCAAGACGGACGAACCCACCTCCTTTCGAAAACGGACTGAAAAATGCGAATCCTGCTCCTATTGTTCCTTCTCTCATGGCCACTTTCGGCTACAGCTCAGTTCGATGATCCTGAAATTCCAGAAATTATCGTGAGAGTTCAGAGCGCTTTGGAACCCAGCGATCCTCGACCGGGGGAACATGTTCGGATTGTAGTGACTGCCCAGATTGAGAAGGGTTGGAAAATTTATTCCGTGGTTCCATCCAAGGAAGAGTTCGCTCCAATTGCCTCCGCGTTGGAATGGGACGCGGGGAATTGGGAATCCTTGGGCCCTTTTTACGAGACCAATCCAATCTCAGAACCTGATCCTGTATTGGGAATGGTCCTAAGTTACCACAAAGGTGAGAGTAGCTTTTACCAGAATTTCAAGGTACCAACCACTGATAGTAGGGAGAATGCTGGCGAAGGCCGCATCACTTTTCAGGCTTGCAGTGACCGAGTTTGTTTACCTCCTGATGAGGTACAATTCTCTCTTCCAGCTGCAATCACTGCAGGCGGTGTGCGCTCGGAATACTCTGTGCCAAATTTCAGCGTCAATCCTGATATGGGTGGAGTTGCTAAGGTAGCGGAAGCAACCAGCCTAATAGGTTTTCTGGGTTTAGCAGTATTGGCAGGATTTTTTGCTTTGTTGACTCCCTGCGTTCTACCAATGATTCCAATAACGGTTTCTTTTTTTACAGCGCAAGCTCAACAATCTCGTGGTGCGTCTCTTCGACTGGTTGCCACTTTTGCTCTGGGGTTGGTCGGAACCTACACCATCTTGGGCATGGGAATGTCTCTGTTGTTTGGAGCCGCAGGGATTGTTCAACTGGCTTCCAATCCATGGTTGAACTTGGCTGTCGGTATCCTCTTTGTGCTGTTTGCGGTGAGTCTGATCGGTTTCCTGGATTTCAGTCTACCACCAGCGTTAATTAATCGGCTGGACTCTTTTTCCAGAAAGACTGGGGGTTTGGCAGGCATTTTCCTGATTGGGGTGGCCTTTACCTTCACGGCTTTCACCTGCACTATCCAGTTTGTGGGCACTCTGTTATTGGCAGCAGCCCGAGGAGAGTGGTTTCTACCGATCCTTGGAATGTTGGTGTTCTCAACAGTCTTTGCGTTGCCGTTCATTCTGATGGGCCTCTTCCCAACCTTGATTCGGCGTTCCCAAGGCCTTTCGGGCAACTGGATGAAACACCTCAAGATTGTGCTTGGGATTTTGGAGTTGGGGATTGCTTGGAAGTTCTTTAGTAACGCTGATTTGGTGTGGCAATGGGGCGTGCTGGATCGGGAAGTAGTTTTGGCGGCTTGGGCGTTGCTGATGGTTGCAATTGCAGCATTTCTACTGGGACAATTCCCGATCAAAGGAATCCGAATTGGACATCTGGGCCCGGGTTATCTTGGTTTTGGGGTGGTTTTCTTGATTTTCGGGCTTTACTTTGGATCAGGTGTGGTAGGGAAGGAGCTCAATCCGCTGGTCGAGAGCTACCTACCACCACCAATCCAGGGGACTGGGGATTTTGAGAAACTTTCAGCAGAGGCTGGATTAGTCTGGCATGATAACCTTCCTGAAGCCCTAGCCGTTGCTCAGGAAACCCAAAAACCACTATTTCTAGATTTTACAGGATATACCTGCGTGAATTGCCGCTGGATGGAGAAAAGTGTTTTTGCCAAACCAGAAGTGTTGAAGGTGTTTCAAGAAGAGTTTGTACTTGCGCAGCTCTACACGGACGGAGGCTCCTTCCAGGAGGCAAACCGGGAGCTGCAAATGGAGCGCTTTAACACTTTGGCGCTGCCCTTTTACGTGGTTCTCAATGCGAATGATCAGGAAATTAAACGTCATGCGGGCATTATCCCTGATCCAAAGGATTTCCTGACATTTCTTGAGTTTTAACCCTATTTTTTCTCTGTCTGAAAATTCGCTTTTTTGCTGACGGGTTGAGTTTTCTTGTAATAGCGTTAATTTACTGTCAAATCCTTCATATTTTTTTTGACAAAAACTGTAACTAATTTTGGTGAGTGCCATGGAATCCCAAGCTTCGTATCGCCTATTGCTTGTTGAGGACTCTGAGGAACAACGTCTGATCGTTGAGCAGATGTTGCTTCAAATTGACAGCGAAAGCTACCAAGTGGACTCTGCAGCTACTTATGCTGAGGCGCTTACTTTTATACAGCGGCACAGCTATGACATGCTGCTGATCGATTTCTATTTGGACTCTCCTCACACCGCCCTCGATTTGATGCAGGAAGTTCGCTTGCTCAATTTGCCTGTGGTAGTAATTACAGCGGATGAAGATCGCACAGTGTTCCTCCAATGTTTCCAGAAGGGAGCCAAAGAATTCCTAAATAAGCCAGTCAACCTTGTTGAAATGCAGGTTCGTTTACGCTCTGTCCTACATGCAAGAAACTATGAGCGATCCTTGTTGGAAGAAATTCAGGAACGCCGACGGATTGAGATGCAGCTCCGCCAGCAGGAACGGATGAACAGAATTTTGGTGGAGGCGTTCCCCCATCTGATTATGCGCTTTGATCAAGACAACATTCTGTTGGATTACAAGAACGATCCTGATTGCTTGTTAGGACCGCCGGGCACCAAGGGCAAATTCCTTAGAGAATTGCCGCTACCAGAAAATTTGCGGCGTCAGATCTCTCAGTTGACCCATCTTGTTCGTGAGTCAAATACGGATGAGGAGGTGAGCTATAGCACCCGAAATGAAGACTTTGAATTGACTCGCTACGAACTGCAGGGGTATCCCAGTGAAAGCAAGGAAGTAATCGTCTTCCTACGAACCTATAACGAGCAGGATGAGTACTCGCTGCTCACCGCACATAACCTGACCATTAATCTATCAAATAAAGAAGTTCGGCGAGGATCCAGCACCATCTATCTGAACCGAAAAGAATATCGGATGCTGCTCTATTTCATGAAGAACCCAAATCGTATCCTGAGTAAAGATATGATCCTGAATACGGTCTGGGGACATGATTATGAGCCTGAGGCAAGAGTGGTAGACACCCTGATCGCACGCTTACGCAAAAAGATTGACCAAGGTTTTGAGCCGAAATTCATCAGTACGGAGCGTGGGGTAGGATATTCCTTCAGAACTTCTGACTGGCGTAAAGGACGTGAGGTCGTCCACGATTGAGCATGTGAAGAGTGGCGATTGCTTGGTACGAATTCCGCAACTGGTACCTTAATCACCTGAATTGACGGGTGGACAATGATTCGCTATTGAAGTCCTAATAACTGCTCCTGATTTTACTGCATGGCCACTGTCATCTCCTTTGCGAGCCAGAAAGGTGGGGTTGGGAAAACCACCTCAGCTGTTCACTTGGCAACGGCCTTCGCCCTCGGTGGCTACCGTACTCTGCTGTTGGATCTTGATCCTCAAGGCTCCGTCTATTCAGCGATGGGGGTTAAGCAGAGAGTCATCCATGGGACTCTCGAAATCTTTTGCCAGGACAGCACGACCCTTTCGGATGTTCTCTTGCCGACCAGCACCGAGAACATGCACTTGATCCTAAATGATGTGGATCGGCTGACGCACGAAAATGAATTGATGAAGGTGGCAGCGGACTACCACCACCTGCACCAGTGGCTTGCTCGTCATGCCCGGGGAGAATTTGAATTCATCATCATTGACGTGCCTGCTTCTACAAATGCACTGAGCATCAATGCGATGGTCGCCTCGAATTTGGTGATTGTCCCGATGCAGTGTGAAGCCCTCGCTATCAAGTCTCTCAAACGCTTTCTCCTCGCCTTCAAAGACCTTCAAGCTAACATCGACCCAAATCTGCGGATTGCGGGGATACTTCTGACGATGTTCGATCACGAAATTCCAGCTCACCAAAAAGTTTGCCGGCAGGTCTATCAAACGTTGGGAGATAGTGTCTTCCAAACGATCATTCCTAAATGCCCCCAGGTACTGGACGCCAGCGCTGCAGGCATGGATGTCATCAACCGCAGCCTTAACTCGATCGGAGCAACTGGATACATCAGGCTGGCCAACGAAATTCTTGATCGATTCCGGCTTCGCTAGATCACACCTAATCGTTTTAGTCCTTTCCGATACGCCTTGCGCTTGAAGAGCACGACCTTGCGCAAACCAACCTTAGGTCTCATCCACTTGAAGCGGTCAAACTCCTGCTTGTGTCCTTTGTTACTCAAAGAGAGTGTTTCTGTTCCCTGATTCAGTTGAATGAGGAACCAGCGTTGCTCTTGTCCCCAATACTTCCTCCAGCGATTCTTTTGTTGCATTCTCTTTAGGACAGCTTTAGGGAACTGATAGCGAGTTCGCTTGGAACTCTGTTTGAGAATCTTGACATTATTCGTCCCAATCTCTTCATTTAGCTCCCTCAGAATGGCTTGTTCTTCCGTTTCCCCTGGGTCCACTCCGCCCTGTGGAAATTGCCAGCCTTTGCGTCGTCCATCCACCCTGTGGAACATCAAGATTTTATCACCATGCTGATTGAGGATCACTGCCGCTACATTGGGGCGAAACTTCATCATGCAACCCTGCTTTGCTCACGTAGGAAATAAAAGAAGCCAACTATGATGACATTCAAAGATAAAAGAAGAAGCTCAAGACGGTATTCAAAAATCACTTGAGGCACAAACCCGCTGAGCAGTGACACGAGGTAAATCAAAAGTGAAACGCCACAAATGACGGGAATCAACAAGGGGGGATGCTCTCCATCTTTACTGAGGACTGCTAAGAGAATCATTGGGGCTAAGAGTGATGTTCCCGCAAAACTGACGGTAGCTAGCAAGACCAAATCAGATGAACTCAGCACCGCTAGACCAAATGCCATGATCCCAAAGATCAGGATCGGAAGCTTGCGGAAAGAATGTGTTTGAATGGTAGGGCTAACCTCCGATTCCAATGCAAATAGTTGCGAATCAGCTGTGGACATCGCTGCGGCAAGCAAGCCCACGACAGCTAGGGCACCAATAAATTCAGGTTGATCGTTAACAAGGGTGCTGACCCAGAATTCGCTGGCTGACAAATCCGGATAGTTGATAGCCCCATACATACCTATTGCAATGGTTGGTGTAATGATTAGAAAAACGAAGACGCTCATCCCCAACACCATCTCAATCATACTCCGCTCATCACGCATCACAGTGAATCGGGCAAAGAGCTGTGGCTGACTGATTGGCATCAGGACAATAGTTAGAAAAGAAGCCAATAGAAACTGAGTATTCAGGAGCCCTGAGGGGCCAGGAATGGAAAGCAATTTGGGGTTCTGCTCTTCGATTTGTTCAAACATGCTGGTCCAACCACCCATCTGATCCAGACAGATTGCAGCGATCAACAAAGTGATCGTCAGCAGAATGATTCCTTGAATTGCATCGTTGTAGATGATGGCCTTCAAACCACCCAAGAGGCTGTAAATTAGAATGGCTAGAAGGATAAATAGAGACCAGCACCAGTTTGGAATATCTACAGGAAAAGCGACTGACAGAAAGCTAGAAATCCCTTTGATTTGAATGGCTACGTAGGGAAGCAGAAACACAAAAATTCCAGCCCAGTAGATGAAACGAACCCAATCTGCATGATAGGTTTTTGCCAGCATTTCACTAACACTTTCAAACTCTTGTATGCTGATTTTCTCACGAACCTTAAGTCCAAACCAGAGTGCGAGAAATGCCATTGCCATGTCTGTGACACCCAGAAAAATCCAAGCGCCTACCCCATGGTTTCGAAAAAAATCAGGAAGCCCTAATAGAGTGAAAGTACTGAACAGCGTAGCAGAGAAAGTAAGAACTCCTAGGACACTACCAATATTAGAATCAGCAAAGCGATAGCTGTGCTCACTGGCAGGTCCAACTTCAGCAAGTTGAGAAAGACGTAGCGCATAGACAAGGGCAATGAGATATGCCAGTAGCAAGAGACCAAACCACATCAATCACTCTCATTGTGTCTGGTTAGGATAAAAGCTCCCCAGAGAGTGAGTAAGAAAAATCCGAATGAAATCAACATACCGAACCAAAGGGTACGTGGCATTCCCAACAGAATGGGTTCGATCTCATCTGGAACGAGAACAATGGGAGTAAAAGTCAAAGCAGCAAGTAGGACAGCAAGCAGGCAGCAAGTCCGCCACGCTTTTGGAGGTGTGGGCATGTGAATTCTCCGCATGCCATGTGAATCAGGTGGAAATGAAAATAAATTCAGTCTGGTAAGGACCAATCACTCGGTTTAAATTCAAGTAGGGAATTTAGCTTTTGATCTGCGTCTTTCACTAATTTTTGATCCATCTGCGGATCAGGAACCACTACCACGCTCATCCCGGCAGCCCTTGCCGCTTCAACTCCAGCTGGAGCATCCTCGAAGACCAAACATTCGCCTGGAACCACCCCAAGTTTTCTTGCAGCAACCAGAAAGATGTCCGGTGCTGGTTTCCCGTTTTGAATGTCAGGATGATCTCCGGTGACGATGGCATCAAACTCTGCAAACCATTTTTGATGTTTTGTGGTTTTGAGGGTGTATGCCTCTTTGGTTGAACTTGTCGCTACGGCTTGAGGTACTCTAGCCATCTTCATTCGCTGGGTCAGTTCGATAGCTCCCGGCATCGCCTCTGCTTCTGGAAAACGTTGGTTGAGTAGTGCTTTCCGCTCTGTAAGATAGTCTTCTGGCCGAATGGGCAATTCCAACACTCGAACCAAAGTTCTCGCGGATTCAAGGGCAGGCCGCCCCAACATCTGTGACTTGATGGACCAGTCAAAATTTTTCCCGTATCGCGAGACAATCTGTTGTGTCACATCGGTGTAGAAATTTTCTGTATCCAGCAGTAGCCCATCCATGTCGTACAAGATGGCCTTGATCTTTGCAAATGCAGTCATAGATTTAGTCTCGACGGTAGCCACCAGTGCGCTTCCAGAGCTCATAGTATTGACGTACTCCGTCTTCCAACGAAGTCATTGGACCCTGATAACCTGCTTTACGTAGAAGATCTGTATCGGCTTCAGTAAATTCCTGATATTTGCCTTGGAGGTGATCAGGGAACGGTATGATCTCCATTTGCCCTTCCGGTTCAAGCTGTTGTAGTGTGGTAGCGATGTCTTGGAAACTTCTTGCTTTCCCTGTACCCGCATTAAAGATCCCACTGCCCTTGGTCTGATAGAAATGCAGGTTCATTTGCACGATGTCATCTACGAAGATGAAATCTCGCCGAAAGCCCTCACTTCCAGCAAACAATTTCATTTTCTGACCTTGAGCAAGTTGGCCAAAGAGGTGGAAGGCGACAGAAGCCATCTTGCCTTTGTGGTTTTCCTGGGGGCCATAAACATTGAAATAGCGCAGGCCCAAAACCTGTGAAGAAGCTTGGGATAACCGCTGCCGAACGTAGTTGTCAAAGGAGAATTTAGAGAATGCGTAAACGTTAAGAGGCCACTCACAGGTTTTCTCTTCACGAAATCCTGCGCTACCATCTCCGTAAACTGAGGCACTGGAGGCATAGAGGAAGTCGATCTTGTTTTCCAGAGAGTAGTGCAGCAAGGTTTTGGAGAACTGATAGTTGTTCTCCATCATGTAGCGTCCGTCTGTTTCTGTAGTCGAAGAGCAGGCACCTTGGTGAAAAATGGTCTGTACATTCTCTAATTTCGGCAATTCAGCTAGGAAGTCTTCTTTATCGAGAAAATCAGCAATCTTTAGGGAATTTAGATTTCGATGCTTATCGGCTTGAGACAGATTATCCACTACAAGAATGTCTTCAATACCAATCTGATTGAGTCCCCAGATCAGGTTGCTGCCAATAAAACCGGCCCCTCCAGTAACAATGATCATGTTGTCAGTTCTCGAATACGTTGAACAATATTTGTTGTTGAGCGGCCATCCAGAAAAGGCAATACCTTCACTACCCCTCCTCTCTTTGTGACGGAATCATAGCCCACGATCTCTTCGGCTCTGTAGTCACCCCCCTTCATCAGCACATCCGGTTCTAGCCATTCTATAAGCTCAAATGGAGTTTCCTCTTCAAAGATTATGACAGCAGCAACCACTTCCAGCCCACTGAGGACATATGCTCGATCGTCTTCTGGTACAATCGGACGGCTGCTTCCTTTCAACGTTTGAACTGAGGCATCGGAATTTAACCCGACAATCAATTTGTCAGCTTGCGCAGCTGAATCTTGCAGGTAGCGGACATGGCCTGCATGCAAAATATCAAAGCAACCGTTTGTAAAACCAATCCTTAGCCCAGCTTTTTTCCAGCTTCGAGCGCACTTTTTCGCTTCTTCCCAATCACAGATTTTTTTGAACGAATCTGCCATCACTCCTCTGTGAAGCGCATCAATGAAAAGGCTGGACAGGACAGTTTCTCTCGACCATCAAGCCCTTCCAATTCAATAATGAAAGCAGCTTCATGAAGGATGGTGTCCAATCGCTGAACAAGCTGCGCTGCCGCAGAAATGGTTCCGCCTGTTGCCAAGAGATCGTCCGCCAGGAGTACTCGCTGGCCTGGTTGAAGCGCATCTTTATGAATTTCCAAAGCGTCCGTTCCATATTCCAGTGCGTATTCGACCCGTTCGACAGCCGCTGGGAGTTTCCCAGGTTTACGAATAGGCACGAAGGCAATCTCCAATTCCAAGGCGAGTGGAGCACCAATGAGAAAACCCCTTGATTCAATGCCACAAACAGCGTGAAGCTCTGCATTTCGATAGCGACTGACCAGCAACTGAAGAGTCTCCTGAAATGCAGCAGGATTACTCAGTAAGGTCGTGATATCTCTGAAGAGAATTCCGGGTTTGGGAAAGTCAGGAATTGTCCGGACAAGCGATTTGAGATGGGCAGCTGGTTCGTTCAATCAATGCTCCGAGGTGACAGGGAAGATGCTTAGTGAGTTTTTGAAGTTTGTGTAAAAGCAGCAAGATACAAGACCCCTTCCAAGATGCAACGCAAATACCCTCATGTTCTTGGGGTCTGAGCGTTGCAGAAGATGTTTATTTATTTTCTCAAAGCAATCTCAGATCTTCATGCTATTCGGGATGGTTAGCTACCGTGCCACACACAAAACCTAACCTACCCCAGAAAACTTGCCCTGTTTGTCAGCGTCCATTTACTTGGCGGCGAAAATGGGCTCGTGATTGGGACCAGGTTCGTTACTGTAGTGAGCGCTGTCGGCGTAAGGGTGTTTAAAATCAACGTTTTGATAATCTTCTCATTTTCTTTCTCTTTTCTTTGACTAAAGGGCTATGCAGATCTGGTTCAAACTGGCTTGGCGAGAAATCCGGAATAACCATAAATTCAGTGCTTTCTTCGTCCTTAATTTGGCAATTGGATTGGTAGGCTTTTTAGCGCTTAATTCTTTCAATTCATCGATCCAAAGTCATTTGGGACGTAATGCGAAAGGCATTCTAACCGCTGACATTGCGGTCAATGCAACTCGTCTCTTTACAGAAGAAGAACTCCGAACGATTAGCAAGAGCCTTGAACCCATAGATCAGAGTCGTCAGATCTCCTTTGTTTCAATGTCTGCCAGTGGAGTCAACTCACGCTTATCACAGATTATTGCTGTTGATGCCGGCTTTCCACTATACGGAGAATTGGAACTGCAGGAAAAAGGGATCATTGGACCAAGCGAAGTTGCCCAAGCGCTGAAGGAGCAAGTCATCTGGGTCTATCCTGACCTACTGACCTCTCTGGATTTGAAACTGGGAGATTCCCTGCAGATTGGTACCCAGATGTTCAAAATTGCTGATGTGGTGCTACAGGATCCAGGAACCAGTTTCTCTACTTTTGGAGTGGCTTCTCGAATTTACATGAGCTACGAGCAGGTACAGAATACAGGCCTAACAACTGTTGGGAAAAGTAGGGTTTTTCACCGTCAATATTACAAGTTAGCTCCAGGGATTGATGAAGAACTAGCTGCTGAAAAATTACAGAAGGATCTTGATGAACTCGGGGAAGAAGCATACTCGCTTAGAGTTCAGACGCCTGCCGGAGCAAGCCAGCAAGTTGGCCGGGCCTTAGGCTACCTGAATGATTATCTGGGGATGGTCTCGCTGGTTGCTTTGTTTTTAGCAGGATTGGGTGCAGCCTATTTATTCCGTGATTATCTTCACAGCCGTTTTCAGGAAATAGCTATTCTAATGAGTTTGGGAGCCGCCAGAAGGTCAACCTATCTCCTTTTACTAAGTCAGATATTGATTCTGGGTGGGATGGCTGTGATTGTCTCTGCCTTGGCATCTCTAGCCTTGTTGCAGATTCTACCTCATCTTGTTTCAGATTTTCTTCCGCTTGGCTTTCAACAAGAAATGCCTTGGGCCAGTCTGGCTGTAGCTATGGTACTAGGAACCATTGGTAGCCTGATTTTCTGTTTGCCTGTACTGACTTCGATTCATCGTGTTCAACCAATTGCCCTACTACGGGACACTAGTCGAGAGTTCAGTCGTGGTAACACCTGGAAGCTGAAGTTGGTAAGCTACTTACCTGGTCTTTTGGTGTATGGAGGGCTGACGATCTGGGTTGCCGGATTCAAAAGAGGGGGATTGTTTTTGTTGCTTTTCATGGGAGCCTTGCTAGTACTTGCGTTGTTGGCCTGGCTGCTCTTCAAGGTCTGTGGGCATCTTTCGAATCGTCAAAAACCCGTCTTCAAGATCGCTCTTCGCAGCTTGAACCGTAACAAAGTTGCAGCAATTTCCTGTTTCCTGTCAATGTCCTTGGGAACCCTGCTGATCAACCTGATTCCACAGTTGCAGCAGGGGTTAATCGAAGAACTGGAACGACCGGATGACAGTCGGGTCCCAACGTTTTTTGTCTTCGATATCCAGGAAGAACAGATCTCAGGTCTGACCGAGGTGGTCACCCAAGAAGGTTTTGCTCTAGAGAGCCTTTCTCCACTGGTGAGAGCCCGACTCTCAATGGTCAATGGAGAGATTTACCAAGGGCAGGACAGAGATGATGTGGTTCGGGATGAAAACCGTGAACGTCGACGAAGGAGTCGCACATACAACTTGTCCTATCTTTCTGTGGATCAGGCGAACCTTGGGATTGTAGAAGGTAAGCCACTCAGTGGAAGCTATGATTTCATGGGAGATCAACCCGTTCAGGTTTCTTTGGAAAAGGAGTTTGCTAGCTGGCGTGAGTGGCGTGTTGGGGACCGGTTGACCTTTGACATCGCCGGCATCCCGATTGAAGCCCAGGTGGCTAACTTGCGGAAGGTGGAATGGACAACTTTTCAACCAGACTTCTTTATCGTGATGCAGCCTGGAGCATTGGAAGATGCTCCCAAGGTTTTCTTAGCCAGTATTCGGAATGTTCCCCCAGAGAAACGACTTTCTCTGCAAAACAGTATCGTTCGTGCCTATCCCAATATTTCTGTGATTGATGTAACCAGAATTTTAGCGAGGGCCTTCGAAATCATTGATCAGGTCAGCTTTGCAATTAACTTTATGGCGTATTTGGCAATTCTGGCTGGTCTGGTAGTACTTTACTCTATCGCTCGGCAGGAAGTGCAAAGTCGGGTTTGGGAGATGAATCTGCTCAAGACCTTGGGAGCCCGATTCCCCCTAGTGATGCGCATTGTTCAAACAGAGTTTGGGCTGCTGGCTTTGTTTGCAGCAGCTTCGGGCCTACTACTCAGTTTGGTCTTTTCTTTCATCATTTCGTGGGTAGTCTTCGAGAATCTTTGGAGAATCAACTGGTGGAGCAATGCGGTTACTTTGATGGCAGTGGTAGCCCTCAGCGTTGTGACAGCTAGTCTTGCAGCACATCGAACGCTACGTCAGAAGCCTCTAGCGCTTTTAAGAACTGTTTAAATCTTTGCGAGGGATCAGGGCAACTCCGAACTTAAAAGAATTCGGACTCCCTGCTCCTGCAAAGCTACAAGGGCATGGTCGACATCCCCTGTCATTAAGTTCACTCCACGAGTTGCATCTGAAATCACGATAGTTCGAAACCCGAGTTCAGCGGCATCTGCTGCCGTAAAGCGTACACAGTAGTCGGTTGCCAGACCTACCACAAATACTTCGTCTATTCCTTGCTCACGCAGATACTCCCCCATTCCAGTACTGCTTTGGTGGTCGTTATCAAAGAATCCGCTATAGCTGTCAATTCGTGGATTTTGACCTTTGCGGAAAACTCTTTTGACCCTACTCTGATCCAGATTGGAGATAAATTGGGCTCCCTCGGTTTCTTGAACACAGTGAATTGGCCAGAGGACTTGCGGGATTCCATATAGATCAATCAATTCTCCCGGTTGTCTTCCCTCGTGCTGAACTGCAAAACTCTGATGGTCTGAGGGATGCCAGGCTTGGGTTGCTACCACGAGGTCAAACTTTTGCTGAAGTTGATTGATCAGCGGAACAATGCTGTCACCCTCAGGAACCGGGAACGCTCCACTAGGAGTGAAATCATTTTGTAGATCAACAAGAATCAAAGCATTCATGGGGAGTGTTTTGGAATCAGTTGGCGAATCGGTCAATACGCATCGGAGTTTTTCGCTCACAGCGACGGTCCCAGTCCTTGTCGTTAGATGCACAGGGGGTTGGATTGGATTCAAAGACACAGTAGTGTTCGCCCGGAGGTAGCTGGGAGTCCAATGGCACTTCATACCGGCGGCCATCATAAAATTGGGCGATCACACCGTTTGAAATCGGAACCAGTTTTTGTACTCGCGAATCCAAAGAGGGAGCAACGTACCGAGCATAGCGCGGGGTGTAGAGCAACTCACAAAGTTCCATCACATGCAGCCGTTTGTTGGTTGGATAACTGAAATCAACATTATTGGGTGGATTGCTGCTGCAAGCAAAAATTCCGATTCCAAGTATGCTGAACAGCAAGGAACCACGACAAAAAAACGACATGTGAACTCGCGTTTTTGAGAAAGTGCAAAATTATTGAATTTAAGGCAGGATAACTCCGGTAAAATGTCATTCAAGAATTGTTCTGAATGGATTTGCATACATTGAGTTGGAAACCTTCTTGGCCCAATTCAACGCTTCGAGGTATTTAAGGAAAGTTGCTAGATGAATCCCACTCCACATCCAATGATTAGCCTGCTGTACTACATCCTACCTCATCGAGTCTGGTTTTCTTGGGCTTGTTTTAACAGCATTCTGAACAAAGTTCTCGACTTGATGCCTCCAGTTCTTGTGGGCTGGGTGATAGATTCTGTTCGCCGAGAACCCCCTGAATGGATTGCTAATCTTGTGGGAACAGCAGATCCATGGTCTCTCGCAGTATTTCTTGCAGTACTTGGCGTTGTCATCTTTGGCTTTGAGAGCCTCTTTGAATGGGCCTACCAGTATGGCTTCATGAACCTTGCTCAAAGAGTCCAACACAATTTACGGACAGATGCCTACAACCACATCCAGAAGCGTGAGATTGAATTCTTTGAGAATCACCGCATGGGAGAAACCATGGCGATGCTCAATGATGACGTCAATCAAATTGAAAGGTTTTTGAACACAGGTTTTAACGAACTGCTTCAGTTACTGGTGCTATTTTTATTTTCAATTTTTGTACTGGTGGATGTTTCCTGGCAATTGGCTCTGATTGGCTTGCTTCCTGTGCCCTTGATTCTTTGGGGAAGCTGGTTTTATCAAAACCTCATCTCACCACGTTATAAGCAAGTTCGAGAGGCAGTTGGAGGGTTGAGTAGTCGTTTGGAAAACAACATTGCAGGTATCCTGGTCATCAAGAGTTTCACAGCAGAAGTATTTGAATCCCAACGAGTTTCTGAAGCATCACTGGATTATAAGAAAGCCAATCATGCTGCAATTCGCTTCAGCTCTGTCTATGTCCCTCTTATTCGAATGGCAGTGGCAATCGGTTTTGGAGGGGTTCTGCTGCTTGGAAGTTACTGGGTTCTGGAAGACAAAGGAGTACTGACTGTTGGTGAGTTGGTGCTGTTTTCAATGCTAATCCAGCGCATGTTGTGGCCCTTGACTCGAATGGGGATCACCCTTGATGAGTATGAGCGTGCCAAGGCAAGTGCCCGTCGGACATTTGGCCTGCTGCAGACTCCCAGCAAGATTCAAGATCCTGCTGAATCTCTGGTTCTTCCTGAACCAATGCAGGGAGAGATACACTTCGATCAAGTCCATTTTACCTATCGTCGGGGTGAGCCGGTCTTGCGAGGTCTCGATTTCAAGGTGCGGTCTGGTGAAACGATCGGTATTGCTGGAGCAACAGGTGCTGGGAAGTCAACACTGATCAAGTTGCTCCTGCGTTTGTATGACCCATCTGGTGGTGCAATTTGCCTCGATGGGCTAGATCTACGGGATCTCACCCTGCAGGACATTAGAAGTCATATCGCCCTTGTCAGTCAGGATGTTTACCTTTTTCATGGCACGATTGCGGAGAATATAGCCTACGGTTCCCCGAATAGAGACCTAGCCCAAATCCAGGCTGCGGCAGAATCAGCTCAGCTACATGATTTCGTCATGACCTTGCCAGATGATTATCAAACCGTGGTGGGTGAGCGAGGTATTCGGCTCTCGGGGGGGCAGCGGCAGCGTCTCAGTATTGCCAGGGCGATCCTGAAAGATGCCTCGATCATGGTTTTTGATGAGGCAACCAGTTCAGTTGATACTGAAACAGAGAGGGCGATCCAACAAAGTCTTTCCAGAATCACTAAAGGGAAGACCGCATTGATTATTGCTCACCGGCTTTCCACGATCCGACATGCTGATAGAATTTTGGTGTTGAGAGATGGTCAGGTGGTTGAGGAAGGACATCATGATGACTTATTAGAACTCAGGGGTACTTACGCTGAGCTTTGGCAGGTTCAGTCGGGTGAAGTTACAGATGTTCCTATTCTGCATTGAAAGAAGCGATGCCTGTCAGTACTTCCATGATCGACTGCCTTAGGTTGATGTGATCCCATGAATTCGACACCACAAACAGAGTTTTGGAGGGGAGTTCGGGATACATTCCCATTGATCGTCGGAGCAATTCCGTTTGGAATTATCTTTGGAACTCTCTCTGAGAGCGGTGGGCTTTCTCTCTGGGGTGCTTTAGCTTTTTCAGCAATTGTCTTCGCTGGATCAGCTCAATTCATAGCCCTCGGAATGGTCTCTGCTGGGGCCACATGGCCCGTCATTGTGTTGGCCACCTTTGTGGTGAATCTACGACACCTCCTTTATTCAACTACACTTCTCCAGCAGGTTCGTCACTTGCCTCAACGTTGGCGCATTCCGCTGGCTTTCTGGCTGACCGATGAGACCTTTGCAGTTGCGGTCCGGCACTATGCGGAACCTTCCCCAATCATCCACAAGCACTGGTACTACCTAGGCTCCGCGCTCATCATGTATTTCAATTGGCAATTATGTACAATGATCGGTATTTTCTTTGGAAGGGTGGTGCCGGGTTTGGAGGAATGGGGCTTGGACTTTGCCATGTCTGCAACCTTCATCGGCATCGTTGTGCCTTATCTGAAGAATCGTCCCATGATCGCCGCAGCTATCGTTGCTTCGGGCCTAGGTTTGGCCTTGCATGGATTGCCAAACAAACTCGGGCTTATGATTGCCGCGTTAGCTGGAGTAGCTACTGGTTTTTTTCTGGAACAAAGACTGGCTAGTAATCGAATGAATGAGGTAATAGCGAAGCCAAATGAATGAGTTTTTGCTAGTTGGTGGGATGTTCTTGGTAACCTTTCTGGTCCGTTATCTTCCGTTTGGACTGGCGGGTTCCTTACAAATTCCTGAGCCTCTCGAGCGTGCACTGCGGTATGTTTCAGTCGCTGTCTTGATGGCGATTGTCGCCCCTGCCGTTTTGATTCCCCAGGGAGATTCTGTCCAATTTAGTTGGCAAAACCCCCATCTTTTGGGAGCCTGTGCAGCCTTTCTGGCTGGTTGGTGGAAAAACAACTTGTTGCTAACCATTGTGGTCAGCATGGTGGTTTTTTTTATATCCCAGTTTCTAATTGGGAGATTCTAAATCCTACTTTGAAGCCGTATCTTATCGTGGATGGAATTATTTCCCACACCAGACAGGATGGCGTTTTTCAATGAAAGCAGAGATTCCCTCCTGAGCATCCCGAGCCTCTAGATTTCGAACCATCACCTCCTTCGTGTAATTATACGCTTCACTCAAAGGCAGCTCAGCCTGCCGGTAGTAGGCTTCCTTGCCGATAGCGACAGTCAGTGGAGATTTGGAGGCAATTTTTCGTGCCAGTTCTATCGTCTTCCTCTCCAACTGTTCAGTATCGACAACCTCATTGACTAGTCCCATTCTGTAGGCATTTTGAGCATCAATCAGATCGCCTGTCAGTAACATCTGCATCGCGTGCTTGTTTGATAAATTACGGGAAAGAGCAACCATTGGAGTAGAACAAAATAAACCAATATTAACACCAGGGGTTGCAAAGCGGGCATCTTGCGAGGAAATCGCCAAATCACAATTTGCAACGAGTTGAGTTCCTGCAGCAGTCGCTATTCCATGCACCTGGGCAATGACAGGTTTAGGTAAACGGATGATCGTCTGCATCAACTCCGCACAATCTGCGAAAAGTTGTTCTGTGTAATTTCTTGAATAATTTTGAGCCTTGATCTCTTTGAGATCGTGTCCCGCACAAAAGCCAGGGCCAGCTCCTGCCAGAATAACGACGCGGACAGCTTCATCTGTAGAAACCTCAATGAAGGCATCGAGCAACGCTCTCAGCATTCCTTGGGAGAGAGCATTCCGTGCTTGCGGTCGATTCATTGTCAGAGTGGTAACGCCTTCATCGTCGTGGCGAAGTACTAAAGCTTCTTCAGTCATTTTCTTCTCAGATTGGGTTAAATTTAGAAATTGATCACTTGTCTCACTGTTTGCGCAACGCTCCAGTTTCATCAACTTTCCGCAACGCTTTTAATTCATCCTCAGTTGGTTCTGGTACCACATGCACACTCGGAGAGACCTTCAGTTCCCAACCCGTGTTGGACTTGATTTCCTCGATGTTTGAGAAAGGGTAGTAGGCATCGAGTTGGAATTCCTTAGTTTCGGGGTTAGGTCTGAGGATACCCAGAGTCGTAATAATTGCAGAGGGGCCACCTCCTACAAAACCGTAGCGCTCCCGAGTATTCCCGCCATCCAAGTACCCAGGTGAGCTTATGTAGGTTACTTTTTCTGCAAATCTTTTTGGCTCATGGGCTACCATGATCAAAACCCTACCGGCTCCACATGCAATATCATTTGCTCCTCCAGCGCCAGTCAATCTAGTTTTGGGCGTACGATAGTGATCTCCGATCTCCCCATCCCAAATTCCCGTTGTATTGACGTTTCCATACATATCGACCTGAGCTGCTCCAATAATGCCGACATCACAGCGTCCCGAAGCGACTAGAAATCCAAGTGCATCCACTCCATTCGTAAAGCTTGTTGCATTCGCTGAGATCCGGTTGCATTCAATCCCCCAAGGGAGTCCCCCAACTGGAAATGCCCCGTAAACTCCACCCTCCGTCATTGCACGAATATTTGGTGCATGGTGCGCTTGAGCAAAATAACCAGCCAGCATTGAGAGTCCCACACCAAAGATGGCCAACTCGCCGTCACGTAGTTCCCGGCCAGTAGCAATAGCCATCATTTCCTGGCGAGTGTATTCAAGCTTGTGACTGTTCATCTCTCGCCCTCCAAAACTAATTTTGCAATTTCATCTGCAGAAAGAATCCACTTGCGGTAAGGATCCATCAGAAAACTTGTTTCGGTTTGGGTGATTTTCTCTCTCGTCTTATTGCCAATCATGTCCAGATAGTCTCGGTGACTCTGGTAGCTAAATACATAGTCTTTCAAGTACTGTTGTGTGGTTTCATCAGTCGCAAGTGCTTTGTTCATTGAACGCATATGATTTTCATCCACATCATAAAGTCCTGGTGAACTTTGTGGCCAGGCAGCAAAAGGCCAGTAGACAACGGCATCAACTACGATATCAGGAATACGTACTAGGTTAGGGAATTGTCTCATACAGTCTGTGTGGACAATTTCATCAGCCACCAAGATCACCTTTTTGGCGGCACGAGAGAGTTCGAAACGGCTCCACTCAGTTCCCAACATAATGGCGTTACCCAGTGGATCGGCCATGGAGACATGAATTGCAGCAACTTCTGGTCGTAAACTTTGAAAGGCCCCGAGTTGTCGACCACTGAAAGGATCAGTGATCATGGGGATTTTGCTGGTTGCTGGATATTCATCTGGTGAGAAAGCGCTGCGATACTGGATGTCAGAGCCGATATTTACTGTAGCTGGTACGAAGGGCCAGTTCATCGCACCCCCCAATAGCCGGATTGCCATGGCTAGATTGGAATAATCTTCCAATTGGGTTACCCCAGTTTCCACCGCTCTACGCAGTCCGTTGGCAAATCCAAAAACCTCGAGACCAGAAAAACCACACTCTGCTTTATCAACAGCCCCAGCCCCAGCCAAGAGATTGAGTTGCTGGGAATTACAGTGAAAAATCGCATGGAGCTGATTCCGACCCTGACGCAAAAGCTCCCGTCCGAAAACGATCGCATCAGAGCCAATTGGCAGTGCCGCACCACTGGCATATTGAACACCGTTTTGCGTGAAGCGATCAACCGCGGTTGCCAGAGAAATTAACTTAGGTTGAGGCATGTCTTTGGGTTCGCCTAATACTATTCTATGAAATGTCTAGTGGAACAAACTTGTTTCCAGATAAATAGAGCCGTCGAACTTATCCCTTATTCAAGGAGGATTCAAGTGTTGGAAGATCGTTCGATCAGAAGAGATCGGGGTGCAGAGGGATATGTCAGGCGAGTAAGTTTGTCGGAAATACCGCTATTCCATCAGAATCGCAATAAATCCAATGGTTTGGTGTCAAGCAAATATTCCCGAATTGGAGAGGTATGTTTTGGAATCCAGATCCAGTTTTGGTACTTTTACGAGGATTCGTACCAAGAGCTTTCAAGCCAATTTGCAGATTACCAATTGCAACACTGTCCCGAATTGCACCGTACACAACGATTCCAGACCAGCCATTGCTACTGGCAAGCTCTGCGATAAGGTCTCCGACAAGGGATCTGCGGAGGGAGCCTGCACCATCAATCACCAGAACCCTCTCCTGACCACTTTCCGATAGAGTCTGGCGGATCAGACTGTTGTCTTCGTGGCACCTGATTGTCGAGATCTGGCCAAAAAAGCTCTTGGTACCGCCAAAGTTTTGGAATGGGAGCTCACAACTTTGAAGCTGATCTTCAAAATCATCGAATAAATCCGCAGTAGAAAAATTCATGATTTTTCTAGGAGAAAAAACCTTTGATTGTGTTCATGAATTTGTCTCTCAGGGGGTGACTATCTTGATCACTGATGTGTTCCATCTCTTCAAGTAGTTCTCTTTGCCGAGCAGAGAGATTCGTTGGAGTTTCCACGACAATCCGCACATGCAAATCCCCTCTGTTACCTCCACGCAAGTTCACAATTCCTTGATTCCTCAGGCGGAAGATTTTGTGGGACTGGGTGCCAGCCGGGATTTTCAAGCGAGCTTTGGCTTCTAAAGTAGGAACCTCAATTTCAGTGCCGAGGGCTACTTGTGGAAAGCTGATTGGAACCTCACAAAAGATGTCAGATCCATCCCGTTCGAAGATCGGATGTTTCTTCACACGAATCACAACGTAGAGGTCCCCCGGAGGTCCCCCGTCAATCCCATGTTCACCCTCGCCAGAGAGTTTGATTCTGGAATTGTTATCTACACCTGCGGGAATGTTGATTCTAATGGTCCTTGTTTTAGGAACGCGCTTTTTACCACGACAGGTTCCACAAGGATTTCGAACAGTTTTTCCTTGCCCTCCACAGGAGCGACAGGTTGTTGCAACGCTAAAGAAGCCTTGCTGGATTCGCTGCTGACCTGTCCCGCTACAGACCCGACAGACTTCTATATCAGATTCTGATTTAGCCCCTAGCCCCCCACAAGTATCGCAAGTTTCCATTCTGGGAATATCAACTTCCGTCGAATGCCCAAATGCGGCTTCCTCGAAAGAAATCTCCATATTGTACTGGAGATCCGAACCACGTTCACCGCGGCTACGTTGACCTCCAGTATTTCCGAAGAGATCACCGAAAAGATCTCCGAAGATGTCGCTGAAACCACCTCCGCTGAAACCACCACTAAAACCGTCTCCCATCCCTTCAGCAGCATGGCCGAATTGGTCATAGCGAGAACGCTTCTGAGAATCACTAAGAACCTCATAGGCTTCAGTGGCTTCTTTGAATTTCAGTTCAGCATCTGAATCACCTGGATTGCGATCTGGGTGGTACTTCATGGCCACTTTTCGGTAGGCCTTCTTCAGGTCTTCCGGGCTGACGTTTTGGGAGACCCCTAGTACTTCATAATAATCACGTTTGGCCAACAGGGCCTCCTTCCTGAGGATGCGAAAAGATTACTTTTTAACTTCCTCGTAATCTGCATCAACAATGTTATCGTCATCTTGCTTGCTGCCTGAGCCACCACCTTGATTTTGATCATCGCCAGGCTGATCTGATCCAGATGGGTTTGCTGAAGCTTGACTGTAAAGTAACTCAGCAAGTTTGTGAGAAGCTTGGGTAAGGGCCTCGATGTCACTGCGAATGGCCTCAGGGTCGTCTCCTTCCAAGCTCTTTCGGAGTTGCTCACTGACAGCAGTGATTTTCTCTTTGTCTGCTTCTGGAAGCTTGTCACCAAGTTCTCCCATCGTCTTTTCTGTACTGTAGAGTAGTGTCTCAGCTTGATTCCGAAGTTCTGCCGAATCCCTACGCTTTTTATCGTCATCAGCATATTGTTCTGCTTCCTGAACCATACGTTCTACTTCCGAGTCAGAGAGGCCACTGGAGGAGGTGATCTTGATTGCTTGCTCCTTACCCGTACCAAGATCCTTAGCGCTGACATTGACGATGCCGTTGGCATCAATATCAAAGGTCACCTCAATTTGAGGCATTCCTCTTGGAGCTGCAGGAATCCCAACCAGTTCGAAACGGCCCAGGGTCTTGTTATCAGCTGCCATTTCGCGCTCACCTTGCAGCACGTGAATACTCACCGCGGGTTGATTGTCCGCTGCTGTTGAGAAGACCTGGCTCTTCCGGGTAGGAATTGTGGTGTTGCGCTCGATCAACTTGGTCATTACTCCACCGAGAGTCTCAATGCCAAGTGAGAGTGGTGTGACATCCAACAAAAGAACATCTTTGACGTCACCCTTTAGCACTCCACCTTGGATCGCCGCACCGATTGCAACGACTTCATCCGGATTGACGCCCTTGTGAGGCTCTTTACCAAAGAATTCCTTTACGATTTGCTGGATCTTGGGCATTCGCGTCATTCCACCCACTAGGATCACCTCATCAATGTCCTTAGCGGTACAGCCAGCATCTTTCAGTGCGTCTCTACATGGTCCAAGACATCGCTGGACCAGATCATCAACCATTTGCTCAAAGCGAGCACGGCTAATTTTCAAATTCAAATGCTTTGGACCATTCTGGTCTGCAGTGATGAAGGGAAGATTAACTTCTGTTTCAGTGCCGGAAGACAACTCATGCTTCGCTTTTTCGGCGGCTTCCTTCAGACGTTGGAGAGCCATTTTGTCTTGGCGCAGATCTATGCTGTTTTCCTTTTTGAATTCATCAGCTAGAAAGTTGATCAATCTGTTGTCAAAGTCGTCTCCACCGAGGAAGGTATCTCCGTTGGTTGATTTGACTTCAAAGACTCCGTCTCCGATTTCGAGAATGGAAACATCGAATGTTCCTCCACCAAGGTCAAAGACGGCTATCTTCTCGTCTGATTTTTTGTCCAGTCCATAAGCCAATGAAGCCGCAGTGGGTTCATTGATGATCCTAAGTACATTCAGGCCAGCAATTTTACCTGCATCTTTTGTCGCCTGCCGTTGGCTGTCATTGAAGTAGGCTGGAACAGTAATGACTGCGTCAGTAACCGTCTCTCCAAGATAGTCTTCAGCTGTTTGCTTCATTTTTTGGAGAACAAAAGCTGAAATTTCTGGAGGCGAATAGCTCTTACCATCAACGCCGATGTAAGCCAGATCATTTGCTCCACCTGTAATCTCGAAGGGAGCCACAGATTTCAATCGATTGACTGCTTCTGTATTAAACTTTTGGCCCATCAAGCGCTTGGCGCTGAACACGGTTCGCTTTGGATTCGTAATCGCCTGTCGTTTCGCAACTTGGCCTACCAGACGCTCACCACTGTCATTGAAGGCAACCATAGATGGGGTGGTGCGGACGCCTTCTGAATTTTGGATTACTTTGGGATCACCACCTTCCATCACGGCGACACAAGAGTTGGAAGTTCCCAGGTCAATTCCAATTACCTTTCCCATAGATCAGACTCCTTTGAGTTTTTGGGGTTCTTCAAGTATTCAGGGTTTTTTCAGCGACGCGAACCATGGCTGGCCTCACTACTCGATCATGGAGGTAGTAGCCAATTTGGAATACATCCAGAACATGATTTTCTGGAACTTCGTCGGTTTTCACCATGCCCACTGCCTGATGGCAGTTTGGATCAAACGGCTCACCCTGAGGCTCTATGCGGCTCACACCGAATTTGTTGAGACTTTCCTGCATCATACGATTCACCATTTCAATGCCCTCTATCATGCTACTAGAGAGGTCTTCTTGCTGTTGAGAATGAGTGAGTGCTCTTTCTAGACTGTCGATGGCTGGTAACAACTCTCGGATCAACTCCATGTGATGATACTTGAGTCGATCAGCTTGCTCCCGAGCCATTCGCTTGCGGAAGTTATCTATTTCTGCGTGCTGACGAAGGAGTTCTTCTTTCAGAGTAGCAACCTGCAGCAGGGCTTCGTTTTCGATTGCAGAAACTTCTTCCTCATCAGCCTCTAGCTCATTGAACTCTAATGGTTCATCAGTAGCAATCGGTTCCGAATTTTTTTCGTTGATAGGGTTGTCGCTATTTTCTAGCGGTTCCTCAGTGTTGCTACCTTTTTCAGTATTTTCTTTGTTCATTTATTTTCAATCACAGGATGATGAATGTTGGGTGATGGTTTGTGAGAGAATTCTGGCTGTGAAATCAACTACTGGGATCACTGTTTGATAATCCATATTGGTAGGCCCGATTACTCCGATGGTACCCAGGACGTTGTTTTGATCACTATACTGGGCCTTGACCATCGTACAGTCCTGGAAGCTTTCCAACTCATTTTCGATCCCAATATAAATTTGGATTCCATCGGCTTCCACGGCGGAATCGAGCAAATTCATGATCATCGACTTGTGCTCGAAGGCATCCATTAATCCACGGGCACTGTTCAGATTCCTGAAGCGCTCACTAAAAATCAGGTTGTGCTGGCCTTCGATATAAACTTCCGGAGCATTTTCCAATTCGAAAGCTTTTTTCCCTAGTCGAACGGCTTGGGCTAACAGGCGGTCGTAACGTTCCTTATCTTCGACCATGCTTTCGAGAATCTGCTGTCGAATCTCATGAAGACTCCGATCGTGGAACTGTTCGTTTAAGAAACTGGAGACTGTGTTGAGAAAGTCCTGCGAAAGATCCTCTGTTGTTGCAATGATCTTGTTCCGGACTTGGGCGTTGCGGGTGACCAGGACAACCAAAATCTGTTGGGAACTTAGGCGAATAAACTCAATTCTTCTTAGAATGCTCGTCTCAACTCTTGGGGAACTGGTTAAGCAGACAAATTGAGTTAATCCTGCAAGCAGGCGGGTCGTACTGATCAAAAGATCCTCGACCTGACTCATCCCACCTTCCTGAGTTGCCTCCTGAATCCTTTTCTGCAGCTTGCGAGTAAGTTGGTTAGCCACAACTACTTGATCAACATAAAACCTGTAAGCTTTGTCAGTGGGAATCCGGCCTGCAGATGTATGCAACTGCATCAGGAAGCCCATGTCTGAGAGATCAGACATGATGTTCCGAATTGTCGCTGGGGATAACCCCATCTCCAAGGACTTTGAAAGGGAGCGCGACCCAACGGGTTCGTTACTAATTATGTAACCCTCAATGATCCCGCGTAGGACTCGTTGGGTACGTTCGTCAATCGACTCCTTGGTCTCCAACCGTTGAACCGTTTTCGACATAAAGCTCCCTCAAGTAGCTTATTAGCACTCATCAGCTGATAGTGCTAATAGTTAACATTCGAATGGATGGTTGTCAAGGGAAATGACGGGAATAGGTGATGTTCTCCGTCGAAGTTTTTAGTGGACAAAGTCCATTGATTTTCAGGGTTCTGAGAGTCCCAACAAATTTCGAAAGGTTTCTGGATCATCTAATTTTCTTTCCAGCCGTCTACGAAATTGGGGGAAGGAGATTCGATGGCTACTTTCCACTTGAAGATCTTGGTTGCTGTAGACGCGAGGATCCAAATTCTGATCAATCAACCACTCCAGCCAACTGTTGTAATCCTGATATAAATCCTCAGGAGGCAGTTGAAATCCAGTCGAGGTTTCATTGATCTCTTGTGTCAGTTCAAATCCCTCATCTTCTTCAATTTCTGTTACATCCGGCGTTAATCCAGGCATCTTGGTCGTGGTTGGTGCTGGTGAAAAACCTGTTCTGTAGTGCAGACGAAAGGTCTCAAGCAGATCATGCAACCTATCTGTGGGAGCAACCCTTCGCTCCAGACGATGAGAAAACTGAAGGAACGAAATCGGTCGGGAACTTTCAACTCTGAGGTTTTCTGCTGAAAGTTCCTGAAGATTCAGCCCAATTGAATAGAGATGATCGCACCATTCATTGAACCCCAGATATGCTTCGTCCAGTGGCCTTACAGGGAAGGCCTGATTTTCATCAAAACTTTCCGGAACATAGGTCTTGGGCTTTAGCTCTGGAGGTGGACGGAAACGTAGCTCATTTTCTAGCGTTTGGCTCATCATCGGATTGGAAGGCGCCGGAGGCGGGGCTTGTGGCGGTGGCTGTTTGAGAGGACTCCCACCAGGTAGTGGAGGTGATGGCAGCGGTACACGCCTAGGCTGCTGGATGGATTGTTGCTCAATTTGTTCCAGTCGCCCTTTCACCTTGTCAACCTCCTCTGCAAGGCGCAGCAAAGCCTGGTGAGTGCCCGCTAGATCTTCTTCGGTGAGATACTTATGTTGCTCTGGTTGCTCTGCTTTGGATTTTGTTGAAGTGAGTTTAGTAGAAGTCCAATCAGTTGGGAGCAAACAAAGACTATGTGCTTCCACCCAGTTTGGGGTAGTCAGCTTACTTTCCCAGTCGGGTAAGCGAGCCAGTGCAGTTTCACAGAAGTGTAAAAATGTCTGATAGTTTATTCGATCTTCAGGAGACACCTTTTCTGGTCGGTTCACTCTCAGAGGACACTGTATTTGTTCCAACCATTTGATCCACTCCTGCCAGGTCTTCCGGGATTCCTTTCGTTGCCAGTGTTCAACCAGTCGGTTTTCCAGTTGACCTAGAGCCTTCATGATGCCTTTCTTGCAACTTCCATCATCAAATAAAGAGCCAACTCCTGAAGATCAACTTTCACTCGATACTGTTTTAGAAGGCCTCCGATCGAAATCAAAACTCTTCCCATCAGTACAAAATTGTCGGGAATTTTTACTTCCGCCCTTCTCATGATGCGCATATGAGTTTCCATCTGGCTCAGCCCTGCAAATTCAGCGGGATCTCTTTCGAAAAGTAATTTTAGCAATAATGGACCGTCGGGGACATCAAATCCAGCCTTGCGCAATAATGAATCAAATTCTGATTGCTGACGATTGAAAAGTGCCACCAAGACGTTTCGGTAGGCCTCACACTCGGCGTCCGTCAACTGAGCGACAGCTCCAAAATCCAGCAGAGCTAGCTTCCCTTGAGGGGTTACAAAGAAATTTCCAGGATGAGGATCTGCGTGAAACAAGCCGGTGACAAAGATTTGCTTGATGAAGCTCCTTACCAATGATTGCAGCAGTGGCTCAGCAGCACTTGGCACATCAGCTAGGAAATACCGAAGAGGTTGACCTTCGACAAAACTCATAGCCAATACTTCTTTACTCAGGAGATCGGGAATCAGTACTGGAAACACCCACTCCTCTGCTTCATATAGAGCAAGGAATTTTGTTAGGTTTGCCGCTTCATGGTAGTAGTCCAATTCTTGCCGGATACTCCTGCTGAGCTCTCCCACAGTCTGGTCAACGTTCCAACCTTCTGCCCAGCGTTGAAGTAAGGGTACGATGCGCTTGAAAAACAACAGGTCCGCTTCAATCTTCTCTGCAGCATCCGGCAATTGAATTTTTAGTGCGACAAGAGAGCCACCTCTAGTTTTTGCTCGGTGAACTTGTGCAATGGATGCTGTTGCTAACGGTACTGGCTCAACGTCATCGAATCGTAGTCTCCAATCGGCACCATAACACTGGAATAGCTGTTTTTCGATCTCTTCCCATAACACGCTTGGAGCCTGATCCTGAAGCTCTGCTAGCTGATCTACATAGGTTTCTGGGAGCCAATCTCCTTGACAGCTAAGGAATTGAGCGGCTTTTACCCATGCACCACCTTGTCTACGGCAAAGCTCAGCCAGCTCGGTAGCATTCTTCTGATGAAGGGACTGAGTTTCTTCTGAAATTTCGTTGGGCTCTAGTACAGGAAGGCGAATTTTCTGAAATGCGTAGGTTCGAGCTGCAATACTGAGGAGTGTTTGGCCAGCATCAAAATAGCGGCTTCCATGGGAATACCACTGGTTCAAATTGTCTGACTGGCTGATGAGTTGTCGGAAAGCTTCAGGGGCATCTGTCTGCATCCAGTCAAGAAAACCATCTCCCCAGCCCTTCCATCGTTTGGACCATTCTTCAGGGATGCCGGCTTCATCTGCCCAGTCTGAAACAGTTTGATGGGCTTTGACCAGCCAACGGTGGGAATCACGGAACCAGTTGTCTGCCATTGACCCAAAATTGGTTTATGAGGTGAGCCTCAGGTTGCTAGAACATGTTAGGTGAGAAGTCTTCTAGCAAAATTGCGATGCTAAGGGAAGCAAAGTTTAACAGGAAAGCTTGTAGTCCAGTGTCAACAGGGCAACTTCTCGGAAGTGTTTGACGAAATGGATTGTCAAATTTTTACGCAAGTGTGCTGGAAGTTCCTCGAATTGAGAACGGTTTGCTTCAGGAAAAATCAGTGTATTGATCCCTGCGAGCTTTGCTCCAACGACTTTTTCTCGAACACCGCCGATGGGGAGGACTTGTCCGCTTAGGGTTAGTTCTCCAGTCATTGCAATAGACGCTGGAACAGCTTGTTGGATAGCAAGTGACAGCAGGCTGGTGGCCATGGCTATTCCTGCTGAAGGGCCATCTTTGGGTGTGGCCCCCTCTGGAACGTGCAGGTGGATCGTATTTTTCTTGAAGAATTGCATCTTGCCTGGAACTTCACGTAGCAACGATTGGACGTAACTATGGGCTATTGAGGAGGATTCCTTCATCACATCCCCAAGTTGTCCTGTCAATTTAAATTCTCCTGAGTTCCCATTGAGCATAATTGATTCAATGGGCAGAGTGGAGCCCCCAGTTGGCGTCCAAGCGAGACCCCGCACAACTCCGGGCAATTCCAAGCGCTTGTACGCATCTTCAGGATACTCAGGCTGTCCCAGAAAATCGTGAAGCTGCTCGCGCAGGATGACAACCTTTTTTTTGTCTCCCTTGGCTACGCGCATTGCCACACGTCTTGTGATGGACCGAAGTTTTTTCTCCAGATTACGAACTCCGACCTCACGGGCATATTCCACGGTCAATTGCTTCAGTGTCTCTTTCGGTAGCTCGAGGTTTTCCTCAGTGAGCCCATGATCGGGGAGGATTTTTGGAATCAGGTGACGCTGGGCGATCTTTAATTTTTCTTCGATTACGTAACCGGACAACCTTAGAATCTCCATCCGATCAATCAAAACCGGGGGAATGGTATCGAGGCTGTTAGCTGTGGCTACGAAAAGTACGTTTGATAGGTCAAAACGCAGATCAAGATAGTGGTCGAGGAAATCCTTGTTCTGCTCAGGATCGAGCACTTCTAAAAGAACAGAGTAGGGGTCTCCTCGGAAGCTCCGACCAGCCTTGTCCAATTCGTCTAGCATGATCACTGGATTCGCTGTCTTAGTAGTCCGTAAGGCTTGGATCAGCCGCCCAGGCATGGCCCCGATGTATGTTCGTCGGTGACCCTTCAATTCATTTTCATCACTCATCCCACCAACGGAGAAGCGATAAAATTCTCGACCCAGCGCAGAGGCTATTGATTTGCCAAGTGATGTTTTTCCAACACCCGGGGGGCCCACAAGACAAAGAATCCCACCTCGCATACCGCCCCGAAGTTTGCTGACTGCAATGAACTCAAGAATACGTTTTTTTACATCGTCCAGACCATAGTGATCGTGGTTGAGGACACGCTCTGCTTGGGAAATGCCGAGCTTGTCTTTTGAATAGACTCCCCAAGGTAAAGAGGCAATCCAGTCAAGATATTGATGGACGATTTGAGATTCAGGTGAAGAGTCATCCATGAATTCATAGCGTCCCAATTCCTGGATCACCCGTTCTTTTGCTTCCTCCGTGAGTGTCAATTCCGAAAAGCGTTCTCGAAAACGATCCAACTCCATCTGTTTGCGATCTTGCTCTAACCCTAATTCATGTTTAATTTCACGAAGTTGTTCTCGGAGAAAAAACTCTCTTTGATGCTTGGAGAGCCGCTCATCAATTTTCTGACTGATCTTCTCTTTGAGCAGACTCAGGTCATATTCCTCCCTCAACAACAGTAGAGTCTGCTCCATTCGCTCTTGGATATCTTGGGTCTCCAGAATTTTTTGTAGGGCCTTGCTTTTGGCGTTAGTCATCGAGGCAGCCAAATCAGTCAGCTTGATGGGTTCGTCTAGATTGACCTGAGAAAGAAGGTGATGCATCTCCTGAGAGAAGGTTGGATTATGGGGAATCAGTTCCTTCAAAGTAGAAACTATAGCAGCTGCAGAGGCACGCAACTGCTCTGTCATTTCAGGGGGTGCTTCTTCGATGTAATCTACCTCAGCACTGTAGTGCTGGTCATCTGGATGAAACCTCCGCACCTTGAACCGCTTCAGAGTGCTCAGCATGAATTGGCAGCTCTCATCCGGTAATTCCACCCAGTGCAGGACGTACGCAACGGTTCCTACACGGTAAAGTTGTGAAGCAGACTCGATTTGACGTTGTTCTCCCTCTTCATCGCTTTCGTTAGGTTTGGCCATCACGAGACCGATGATTTTTTCTTCACGGATTTGATCACGAATCCAGCGGCTGACCATACTGTCAGCACCAACCATCGTTAGAATTCCAGGGAAAATCGGACGCTGATAAACTGGAAAGATTGGAATGCGATTAGGTAGATCAGCCACCGTGATGACCGTTCCTTCCGAATCAACAAGAAGAATCCGATCTTTTTTGTTGGCTTGGTTGCCGTTGGCGGCTTTCTTTCGAGCCATTTTCTCGGTTGGCTGGAGTTAGTAAGTCAGAGAGAACAAATTAGTGAAGCTTTCTCTCTGTAATCAGATTTGAAGGTCTGCTTCAGGAAGTCAGTTGGTGAGCTGTCGCAGCTGCCATGAAGTCATAGAGATCCGGCAGCAGTTCTGTCGGATTGTCCAACAGACCCTCCACGAGCATTGCGCTTCGGAAGAGTTGTTCCACGGCTTGGCCGAAAAATTCTGATTTGGGATTTTCTTCAGCCAGCTTCGCCAAGTTCTGCAAGATCGGGTGTTTCAGATTAACTTCTAAATTGCGTTTGCTGATCTGATATTCCTCGTTGACCATCTTCATCATGCGCTCCATATGAGCGCTCATGTTCTCCTGCGGATTGACGAGGGAGCAAGGGCTATCTACCAGTCTCTTGGACGCAATCACATCTTTAATTCGATCACCAAGCTGTTGCTTGATCTTGTGGAGCAGAACTTCTCTCTGCTCTGTACTCATTTGAGAGTTGTCTTCGACTGAGTCTGGCATATCAATATCTGCCTGGGAGATGCTTTTGAAGGCTTTCCCATCATAATCCCGCAGCTCGTTCATCAAGAAATCGTCGATGTGATCATATAGGAACAGCACTTCTAAGCTTTGCTTGCGAAAGTACTCAAGATTCGGATGATGTTGTAAGGATTCTCTAGACGGCCCCACAATATAATAAATCTCTTTTTGCTCATCACGCATCCGACTCACGTAATCTTTTAATGAGACATCAGCCGTAGCTCCTTCACTCAATGAAGAGTTGAAACGTAGGAGGTCCATGAGCTTACTGCGGTTACCGAAATCAGCTGAGACTCCCTCTTTCAGCAGCACACCAAATTCCTTCCAGAACTGGCTGTAGGACTCTGAATTGTTATCAGCGAGTGTTTGAAGTTCTTTCAAGAGTCGTGTGGTGAGGCTTTTCTTGATGCGTTCCACCAATGCGTTTTGCTGGACACTCTCTCTGGAAACATTGAGGGGGAGATCTTCAGAGTCAACCACTCCTTGAACGAAGCGTAAGTAGGGTGGGAGTAGGCCATTATGCTGAGACTGAATCAACACTTTTTGGGCATAAAGGGCCAAGCCTTTCCCCTCGCGTGCGTAGAGCACTTCATTAGTAATCTTTTGTGGAATGTAAAGCAGAGCGTAGTACTGAATCGGTGCATCAATCGACAAGTGCAGATGTTGCAGGGCAGGCTGATGATCGTAACTAATCTGCTTGTAAAACTCTTCGTAGTCCTTCTGGCTGACTTCCTCTTTAGACTGTGTCCAAATGGCAGTCACTTTATTGATGGTCTCTCCCTTGAGTTGAATTGGATGAGGGACATAATTGGAATATTTGCTGACGATCGATTTCAGTCGGTATTCATTACAGAATTCTTTGGCCTCATCTTTCAGATGTATCACTATCTTTGTTCCACGCTCTTCCTTGCTAGCTGGTGCTAGTTCGTACTGACCACTTCCACTGGAATTCCATGACCAAGCTGGGCTATCGGGAAGCCAAGAACGGGTGGTTAGCTCCACCTTATCAGCTACCATGAAGACCGCATAGAAACCCACCCCAAATTGACCAATGAGATTCTGTACGGCTTGTTTAGATTGCTGAGCCTCCCTCAAAAATTTGAGAGTTCCTGAACTGGCTATGGTTCCCAGATTTTCGATCAATTCTTCACGAGTCATCCCACAACCAGTATCCTCAATAGTGATCGTTTGCTGGTCTTCGTCGAAGGATAATTCGATTTGCAGGGATGCATCTGGATTTAGCAGTTGGTCTGCCGAAGTGAGTGCAAGGAACTGAACTTTACTCAGTGCATCGGCGGAATTCGACAGCAGTTCCCTCAAAAAGATCTCTCGCTCGGTGTACAGGGAGTGTACGAGAATATCGAGCAGCTTCTGCATCTCCGCCTGATACTCATGTACCTCGGGTTGTGGCGTGGATTGGGCTGAACTCAAGGATCCTCCTTAAAATCTATAATAAAAATAAGTTGATGGTGAGTCGGCATTGCGACAAAAGAAGCAAACTTAATAGCTTAACAAACGATCTTCGAAAGAGAAAGTCACTTTGCGGGATAAATCAATCAGAGGGTGGCAGGTGCTCCTGAATCCAATCGGGTACTGGGACTGGTTTTTCCTGCTTGATGCAAACCAACTCAATCAAGGCTTTGACAAGAGTTTGTTGATCAGAGGAGCGTACAATGTTTTGTAGAAATTGAACACGATAGGGACTGGTCAGAGTGGGTTGTGTTTGCACTTCTAGGCGATCTCCCAAAACAGCGCCGCGTCGGAAATTCATCTCAGCTCGGTAGACTACGAAAGAGAGGTTTTCCTGCTGATGAATTTGGTAGAGTCGTTCTGCGCCTAGAATCTCCGAACGGGCTCTTTCACAATATTTTAGATAGTTCGCATGATAGACCACCCCAGTTATATCCGTGTCTTCGTAGTAGACGGTGACTGGGAAGCGAAACAGGAGACTTTCAGTCATGTCGTTCCAGAATTCGGGCCTCTGTCCTACCTTGCTCTTCATCAACTTTCCAAAGCAGTGCCCCTCCAATCAAGAAAAGAATGGAGATGGAAGCAATGCTCCAGCGGGCTGCTTCTTGTCCAACAGATTCAAGTTCGGCTGCTGAGGGACTGTCTCCTAACAGCCATCCTTTGGCCATCAGGGCAGTCATTCCCATTAGCAAGGGCCCAATGATAGCGGCGAACTTTCCGAGCGTGTTATAGAAGCCGAAGTACTCCGCAGTTTGATTTTTCGGGATGAGACGAGCGTAAAACGATCGACTGAGCGCTTGAACTCCGCCTTGGGCAATTCCAATTAGGACAGCAAGGCCATAGAACTCAAATTGACTCTTCATTTGAGTACCCCAGATGGTCACTATGAGATAAATGCCAATGCCAACTAAAATTGATTTGCGACAGTCCCAACGTGTACCCAGTCTGCCAAAGAAAAGTGCTGCGGGAAAGCCTATGAACTGTACCAATAGCAAGGCTGTGATCAAATCACTTGATGAAAAACCAATGGAGAGACCGTAGTCGACAGCCATTCGAATCACAGTGCCCACCCCGTCAATGTAAAACCAGTATGCTGCCAAGAATAGGAAAAGTGTTCGTTGGTGTCTTATTTTACGGAAGGTTTCAGCAAGTTGTTGAAATCCAGCAAGAATTGAACTCCCCTTCGTAGGGGTCCCTTGGCTGACTTCGGGAACCCAGAGTAGTGTGAAAACGCTGAATATACCCCACCACACGGCTACTGTTAAAAAAGACAGCCTCACCGCTTCTGCAGGACCTGCTAATCCAAACCAATCGGGTTGCAGTGTCATTAAGACGTTGATCAGAAAAAGGAGCCCCCCACCCAGATAGCCAAGGGCATAGCCAAAGCTTGAAATACGGTCGAGTTGATCATCGGGAACCAAGTCTGCAAGCATCGCATCATAAAAGATGTTCCCACCGGCAAATCCCAAAGAGCCCAAAACGTAGACCAATACAGCCCATTCCCACTGACCCTGCTCAATAAAGTAAAGCCCTGCACTCATAAACACCCCAAGATAGGTGAACACTGCGAGCAATGGCTTCTTCAGACGACCTCGATCAGCAATTGCACCAAGAATGGGGGCAGTCAGAGCAATCAGTAAGCTAGATAAGGAATTCGCAAAACCAAGCTGAGCTGTACTGACACTGACATCTGCTCCAGCACTCCAAAATTGCTTAAAAAAGATAGGAAAAAAACCCGCGATCACAGTTGTAGCAAACACGGAGTTAGCCCAATCATATAGTGCCCAACCCCAAATTGACTTTCGTGAAGCTTCCATAGAAGTGCTGTTTGAAGCGAATATTTAGTGGTTGCCGAAAGTGTTAGAGCAACTTTTCAATATCATTCAGAAGTTGTGGATGATTCGGTGAGACTGCCGAAGGGTATCGAGCAATGACCTGTCCTTTCCTGTCGACAAGGAACTTCTCAAAGTTCCAGCGTACTTCTCCACGCATTGCTTGGTAGGCGGATGAATTAGTCAAAAACTCATAAACGGGCTGTTTGTTGGATCCCGTCACTGAAGAACTAGCAAATAAGGGAAAGCTGATTCTGTAGCCCTCACAGAATTCCTTGATTTCTTCATTACTGGATAATTCCTGATAGAAATCATTGCTCGGAAAACCGAGCACTACAAATCCTTGATTGCGGTATTTCTGAAAGATTTCCTCCATCGCTTCATATTGAGGAGTGAATCCACATCGAGAGGCTGTGTTGACCACGAGTACCACCTTGCCCTTGAATTCACTGAGCGGCAGCTCAGAACCGTCGATGTCAGGGGCGGTTAGTTCAAACAGATTTGCCGCAGATACGCTGGTTATCGATGTCCAAAGGAACAAGGCACTGAGCAGAAGACGCATGGGACCTCTTGAAAAAATTTATTGGGATGGTGTCAGGATCTACTGGAGTAAGAGAAATTTTCTAGATTCTAGCGTAGGAGATTGTGTAAGGCAGGTCAATGGCTGAGGACAGCTTCCGCAGAAGCTGTCCTTAGACTCATGGTTTTCAGGCGGTTTCTTCTTCGTTCGTTTCCTCTTCTCCACCCTCTTCTTCTTCAACAGCTCCTTCTGCGGTGAAGTGAGCATTCTTAATCTCGATAATGCTCAGACCGAGGCGTCTTTCCTCAGGATCAATTTTGATCACACGAGCCCGCACTTCTGTATCGACTGGATAGAAGTCCGTGATCTTATTCTTAGGAACGCTGCCATCAATTTCTGAGATGTGAACCAGTCCCTCAACTCCCTCTAGAACTTCCACGAAAATACCGAAATCAGTGATATTGACTACCCGTCCGACTACCTCTTGATTCAAGGGGAAACGATCGTCCAGATTTCTCCAAGGATCTTCCGTCAGCTGCTTGATCCCCAACGAAAGACGCTCTTGCTCAACATCAATATTTAGGACCTTAACTTCGATTTCCTCGCCTTTGCGAGCGATCTCTGAAGGCTTTCTTTGGCGCTGAGCCCAGGAAATATCGGATACATGGACGAGACCATCAATACCTTCATCAAGCCCAACAAAGATACCGAAGTCTGTAATGTTTCTCACTCGACCAGTGACAACTGATCCGATGGGGTATCGGTCTAAAGCTAGTCGCCAGGGATTCGGTTCGGCTTCTTTCATGGACAGAGAGATGCGCTTGCGTTCCACATCGATTTCCTTGACCACAGCGTCGACCTCTTGACCAAGTTGCACCACCTTGGAGGGATGTCGAATTTTCTTGGTCCAAGACATTTCGGAGACGTGAATCAAGCCCTCTACACCTGGTTCCAACTCAATAAAGGCACCGTAATCCGTGAGGCTAACAATACGTCCTGTAATTTTAGTTCCAGCAGAATAGTTCTCGGAAACTGATTCCCAAGGATTCTGAGTCTTCTGCTTGAGTCCCAAGGATACTTTCTGCTCATCTGGGTTGTACTTCAGAACAAGTACTTCAACCTCGTCCCCAATGCTAAACATTTCTGAGGGGTGAACGATACGTCCCCAGGTCATATCCGTGATGTGCAGCAATCCGTCTACTCCGCCCAAATCCACAAAGACACCGTAGTCGGTAATGTTCTTGACGACACCAAGAATATTTGCACCTTCATGCAGAATTTCGAGGGTCTTCTTGCGCTTCTCTTCTCGATCAATTTCCAACAGTGCTCTTCGGGAGAGGACAATGTTTCCGCGCTTCTGGTTAAACTTGAGAATTTTGAAGTCGAAGGACTCACCCAGAAGTTTGTCCAAATTGCGTACTGGACGAAGATCTACCTGTGAACCTGGTAAGAATGCTTTGACACCAATATCGACGGATAGACCACCCTTAATTCGGTTGATGATTGCTCCGGTAACGATTCCATCTTCTTCGTAAATTTTGCCAATTTTCTCCCAGACCCTAAGCTTCTCAGCCTTTGTTTTGGAGATGCTCGTGATTCCATCGTCTTCTTCCAAGGCCTCAACATAAACCTCGACCTGATCACCAATATTGGCTGTCAGGGTGCCTTCGGAGTTCTGGAATTCTTCGGTGGGGATCAGACAATCTGATTTGAAGCCGATGTCGACAGTTACGTAGTCCTTGCCGATAGTAGTGACAACACCGGTGATGATTTCTTGTTCGCTGATGCCAACAAGGGTCTCATCGTAAAGCAGGTCAAAGTCTTCGCTTTCCTCAAAGAAAACGATTGGTTCAAGTTCAGTAGAAGTGGAGATTGATTCGGTCACGAAGTAGCCTCAGTTTAAGGAAACGGAAGTGCTTGCCGATGCACGACCGGTTGAGGTTAAAAAGCGCGGCATCCGTGCAGGGAGTGCTCCCTGATCATTCCGCAAATAATGGGCAAAAGGAACTTAATATACCTGTCAAATGCTGCTTTGGTCAAGCCGATTCAACGGTAGTTGATAAACTGCATATCAAAGTCGAAATCGGCATCCTTTAATCCTTGGATGACCACCTGTAGATCATCTTTGCTCTTGCCAGTCACACGAACCAAATCCCCATTCACTTGGGGTTGGACTTTCACTTTCAAGTTCTTGATTTGCTGATTAATACTTTTACATTGCTCTTTAGAAAGCCCCTGTTGAATTGAAATTTTCTTTTTCAGAACTTTTCCAGTTGGTTCGGTTTTTCCGTAAACGAGGCTTTTGACAGGCACGTTGCGTTTGAGCATCTTGGTCAACAGGATGTCAGTCACGGCCTGCAACTTATACTCATCTTCAGCAGTCAATTGCAGACTAGGTTCTTCTTTGTCCAGATCGATTTCGGCTGTAGAACCCCGGAAGTCATAGCGGGTGGTGATCTCCCGTTTAGCTTGATCAACTGCATTTGTCACTTCTTGAAGATCAACTTGGCAGACCACATCAAAGGAGTAACTGGATGCCATAATAAGTACTCATTTAAGTTGTTCAGTCAGCAAACTTTCTGGGAAAGTGCTGCCTTGATAAAGCCGTCCAAATCACCATTCAGAACAGCCTCCGAATTTCCCGTCTCAAAGCCAGTTCGATGATCTTTGACCATCTGGTATGGATGCAGCACATAACTTCGAATTTGGCTACCCCAGGCAATGTCTTGCTTTTGGCTATTTTGCTCATCTTTTTCTGCATTGAGGAGCGCTTGCTCGCGCTCATAAAGTCGAGCTTTGAGGATTTTCATTGCAGAAGAGCGGTTCTTGTGTTGGGAGCGTTCATTTTGGCACTGGACAACAATTCCAGTTGGGAGATGTGTGATCCGTACAGCGCTGTCTGTGGTGTTCACATGCTGCCCACCAGCCCCACTTGCCCGATAAGTATCTACCTTCAAATCATCAGTCCTGATGTCAATCTCAATTTCTTCATCGATGTCCGCATAGACAAATACGGAAGCAAATGAGGTGTGCCTTCGCTTGTTGGCATCGAAAGGTGAAATTCTTACAAGTCGATGAACCCCAATTTCTGCACGCAAACGTCCATAGGCATGTACCCCTTTCACAGCGAAAGTTGCTGATTTTAAACCTGCCTCCTCGCCCGGCTGATAATCCATCACTTCCACAGAATAATTGTGATCGTTTGCCCAGCGAAGGTACATGTTGTGAAGCATAGACGCCCAATCCGTGGATTCGGTGCCTCCAGCTCCTGGATGAATATTGACGATAGCGTCTTTTTCATCGTTCTCCCCACTGAACAGGCTGAAGATTTCGAGACTATCGAGCTTCAGTTGCAGGTTTGTGAGGTTTGTCTGGATTTCCTTAAGAAGATCGGTGTCTTCTTCCTCACGATAAAGCTCTGCGGCGGTCTCTAAGTCATCTTGGAGTTGACGCATTTTGTTGAGGTTTTCGAGCAAATCGCCCAACTGCGCAGCTTCTTTCAGTAAGGTAGTACGTTCTTCGGCAGGCAATTCCCAGAAGTCACCTCGTGAGGAGCGACCTTCCAGTTCTTTCAGATGTTCAGTTTTGGCAGGGACTTCAAAGATACCCTTCTAGCTTGCCCAATCGCTCCGAGAGGCCGACGATTCGGGCACTAATCTCTTCGCTCAACATGGTGTAAACCTTTCAACGATTAGAAAATGCTGTTTAAGAATAAGATTGTAAAACAAATTATTATCAAGAAAAATTAGATCGAACATCAAGCTGAAATCCTCTGGATTAAGTTAGACTATCTTTCGTTTACTCATCCCAGTTACCTCAAACACATCTTTTAAATAATGCGTTTCATCCACATTATTGGCTTCATATTGCTCTGCCTATCTAGTTGCCAGTTGCCTGTGATCACCGGCAAAAACAACTTTTTTGATTATCGAAATGAACGGGTAGCTATCATAGGTTTTAAGGCGGCCGATAGCGTCCCAGAGAATGTTTGGGATGGAATGCTGAATACCGCCAGGCAGCAAATTCAGGATCATCCAGAGGTAAACCAGGCTTTTTTTGCTAAGGATGCACCAGCTGCTCGATTGCCCGAATCAAACCTTGCGGTACGCTTACAACGCTTAACAACGACTCTCGCTTTGACAGGAATAGCTGATCGAGATCTGGCTCTCCCTCTTCAGGAGGATTTGGATGCAAATCTGCTATTTCTGCTGCAACTCGAGGATTATCCATGTAGCAAAGATTGTCCGGGAAAACGTCAATTCTTGATGCGATTGAAGCTATTGGATTTTCAGTCTGATGAAACCTTGTATCAGGCTCGTCTAAATTATCAGCTAAACGAGGACGAGGAAGAGACACAGGCACTTTCTGAATTAATCACCAACTGGAATGGGCGTTTGTTGAATCGCTGGGCAGCAGATTTCAAAACTCCCTGGCATCGCTGGCGATACGAAAATCTGAAGCCTTTGGCTGCCAATGCGGGTAAGCCGGAATGAGTGTTGGTCAAAAAATGAACTTCGACTGGATGGGTTATCAACTCTATCTTTTCGATCTTGACGATACTTTGTTGATGACTCGTGCGGCGATTCGGGCAAGTTGGCGCAAAACTCTGCAGCATCCGAGGTTGACAGGTAAAAGTGTAGAGGAGTGGATAGAGACCCTCCGAGGGTTCACTTTACTCTATGGAACTACTGCAGATCAGGAGTATTGGCAAGCATTTGCTGTTGAAGTTACAGGCGAGTTGCTCAAACCCCATCCCTTCGGAGAAGAACTCTGTAGGACAAATCGAGAGAACTATTGGCAGGTGCTCCAACCCGCTCCTAACATCCCTAACATCCTCGACCGTCTACGCGAAGAAGGCCGTCAGTTGGCACTGATCACCAATGGGCTGATTGAACTACAAACCCAAAAATTATCCAGAGCTGGGCTAGCCGATTACTTCCAAGAACACGTCTATTGCTCCGATCAATATGCTTGGGCTCATCAAAAACCTTCTCCGCACATGCTGAACCAAGTCCTGGAGAAGTGCGACATGAGTCCTGAAGAAACTGTGTTCTTTGGGAACGCTTCGATTGATGTGCTCGCCGGCAACATGGCTGGGGTGACCACTGTCGCAGTCGCTGAGTTTAATAACCCTCGTGAGCTACGATTACTGACAGCTGATTACCATCTTAATGAGTGGCCAGCAGAGATCTGACTCAACTTGCATTCGCGATCCTCACAACTGGAACTCCTGCTTTTCTTCCTTCACTCCTAATCAATTCCTTTGAATGAAATTAGAACACGGTTGGCGCATGCCTGCTGAATGGGCCCTTCATCAATGTTGTTGGATCGCTTGGCCATGCAGAGAGGCTACGTTTCATGGCAGGTTTGAAGAAGCAAAGAGAGATGTAGCTGCAGTTGCACGGAGTATTGCCAGTGCTGAAAACGTAAAATTACTTGTTAGAGAAGCAGATTTTGAGGAAGCCACTCAACTTTGTGGGCCTGCTGTGCAGCTTGTCAAATTTGAACTCAGTGACTCTTGGACAAGGGATTCTGGGCCCAGCTTTGTCTTAAATGAACTCAATGAATTGGCGGGAGTTGACTGGTACTTCAATGCCTACGGGAGTCTTGCTCTTCAAGAAGATGGTTCACCTGTTTCAGATCCAGAATTTGCCAATGATCAAACTTTGGCAAAACGGATTCTGGAGAGTGAGGAAATTCCACGTTTGATTGCTCCCTTGGTTTTGGAGGGAGGCAGCATTCATGTGGACGGTAGCGGAACTTTGCTTACCACGGAACAATGCCTATTGAGCCGAAATCCTGGTGAGACCCAACTGGAAATTGAAGGATTTCTATCGGAATTTTTAGGAATTTCTAAGCCAATCTGGCTTGGAGAGGGACTGCAAGATGATGAAACCAATGGACATGTGGATAATCTTGCTTGCTTTGTAAATGAAGGGGTCGTTTTGGCTCTGAACTGCGAAGATTCACAAGACCCGAACTATGAACCTCTCAAAGACAACCTGCAGCGCCTTCGGTTGGCAACAGACGCACATGGACGTTCGCTAGAGGTCTTTACGATCAATCAGCCGCCTGCAGCTTTTCGAAAGAATGGAGATCGGCTGAGTCAATCCTATTTGAATTTCTATCTAGCCAATGGTGCGGTGATCTGTCCGGCATTTGGATATACGACAGAAGATGAATCTGCTGTGGAAAGACTGTGCAGCTTATTTCCAGATCGAAGAGTCATTCCAGTTTCCATCTCGAACCTGATTCATGGTGGAGGAGGAATCCATTGCATCACTCAACAGCAGCCAGTTGGGCGAAATTCAGTCAGTCCCAAAACATCTTGACTCCAAACGTAACCAGCTCATTTCATGGGGTACGTTGCCTAATTCGATGATCCGTTTGATACCTAGATCATCGTGATTGGCTACCACGTCCAAAGGCTGAATTTCTGTATTATGCTCATCACCTCTGCCGACTAATGCCGTGTGGTAGCTCGCGGATAGAGGAATTAGTGCTGCCCCAGTACTCCCCTGTAAATCAGCCTGTCCGTAGCCCAGACAAAAGTATGCTTGATTGGGTTCTCCAAGCCAATCAGCTTCTGCATGGAATACAGTTCCTTTGACACCCACCTGAAGCGCAGGCATTCGAAGTCGGTACTTCCGATTTCTTTTCTGAGTGATGGCGGCTGTGACGCTTCCCCTTTCCAAGTTGATTTGTCCACCTTCTTTCTTAAGAATCAGTTGTGCTCTAGCGTAGCTGTTAGGTTGGAAGGCGCTTTGGTCTGGAGCCCCCAGAATCACTTCACTGTCCTTATCCACCTCGACAACCTCACCACTGAATACCTGATCACCAACCTTCAATTGTTTTTGCGTCTGGGCTATTCCACGTAAAGCAAGAACTTGCAGAGTGTCAGCTTGTATTTTGGACGATTCCTGAGCCCTCAGATCTATCGGTGAGGCCAAAGAACTACTTTTCTGGCAAGAACCCAATGCCAAGAGTGAGATAGCTTGAAGGCTTCTCTTCAGCAATTTGCGGCGGTTACAGCAACAGGAATACATAGAATCAATCTTTGAAGACCTGTTGATAAGCACAATAGTCCGTCAAGGCTTTTTCTTCACAACGAATTCGATGAAAGAGAAGCATGGCGTTGGCAATCGAGAAGAAGATGGAGGTCCAGATTGCAGAATGCAACAAAGGAAAAAAAGCAATTTCCAGGACTACACCAAGGTAGTTGGGATGACGAAAGTAGCGATAGAGGCCACTGCGAAGAGCTTCTTTCCCAGGAACCAGAACAATTTTAGTGTTCCAATGCGTTCCCAAAGTCAAAATGGCATGATAGCGAAGACCCTGCCCGATGATGACAAGAATGATTGATGGCCCAGCGAGTTGCCATGAAAATTCCCTATCCAGGATCCAAACTTCCAAGAGCATCGATAGTATCCAGCCACTATGCAGAGCAACCATTACTGGATAATGTCTCGGAAAAAACTCCTCACCACCACTTTCCAGCAAAATTTTGATGTTTTGCTGGCTCCGCTTGAGTTCCCAAAAGCGTTGCAGAACGAGTAATCCAACGAATCCACTGAACAGTAGCGCACTGCTCATGCGGACTTGCGCCACCAAAGGCGTTCAGATTCAGGTGTGCTAAGCGGTTCTTCTTTTGTGGGATTTGCTGGAAGTTCACAGAGCCAGTTTAGCAAACCTGAGGGATCCCAGTGACGAGAATCTTTTCCATAACAGTAACGATCCAAGTCTTTCAAAATGGTTTGAGCATCCGGAAATTCGCTACAGAGATCCGTCCAGCTAGGTTTAGGCGAAGGATGCCACGAGCGAAGCCAGCTCATGAGCGCACTTCTACTGCGGAGGGCATTGCCACTTCGCAGCGCATCCAAAGCATCCTTGTAGGCTTGACGAACTTTTGGTGATTCCTCCTGTGAGGCCTTCGGTGCATTATTTGGCTTGGCTGATTGGGTTTTAGCAGTCCAGAACCAGAGACCTATTGTCCCGGTCCAAAGTGCCAGTAGAACAGCACTAATCGATTGCCAAAGCCAACTATCGGTATTCATCTCTTGCGTAGCTGAGCGCTCCGCAGTGGATGTCGTCACCGTTGTATCAAGGGGTTGGAGTTGGGTTGGTGCAAGGGCAGCAGGCAAAACTTCAATAGTCCTTTCTGGTAGTCGTGCAACTTGGGGTTGATTGGTTTGTAAGTTCCACCAATTGATTTCGATAGCAGGTAGCTTTATTTTCCCTGGTTTTGTTGGAACCAAGGCAAAACTTTGGAATCGTTCTCCGGTCACCCAGTGATTGTCATTGCTTGTTTTCACCTCCGCTGGATCAGAATAGATCTTGAGTGATTCTGGCATGCTCATGTTCCACTCAGAGAGTTGCTCTCCAAGTAGCCCAGTTGCCCGCAATCGAATCTGCCGAGAAACTGAATCTCCAACACGAAAGACAGGTGGGTTGGGATCCCATTGTTCTTGGAGCACCATTTCCTGAGCTGGCAGCCACCATCCTTGTGCATCCCTTGGGACCGGGGTAACTCGAACTTGTTGAGAGGGCGTTTGCAAGACTACTCGCTGGGTTTTGGCTCCAAGATGCCGATTCAGACCCTGAAATAGGCTTTGCCCTTTAGAAGCCAGGATCGCTTCTCCCTGATAAATTAAGGCCGGAATTTCTAGATTCCCACTTTCTTGTGGAAAGATCGCGTATCGTAGGGTGGTGACGTTAAGTCGGCGGCCATTCCGCACTTGCTGTTCATTTTGCTGATCCAGCAATTTGACAGGAACGTTGGGCAGGTCTGGTGGTGTCAGGCTCTCGTTTTCAACCGGAATTCCTCGTTCTAGGCGAATTTCCAAAACCAACTGCTGCTGCGGATAGACTTGTCGTGGTTCGACCCGGGCGGCTATCTCAATTGGCAGAGCCATTTGGTGACTCTTGCGATCAGCGATCTCCAGTTGGATTTCCTCCGTCTGTTCGTTCCCTAGTTGAAAGGGAGGAATTCTAAGGACTCCAGCCTGGTTCGGCAAAATGGTAAAAATCCAGCGATGTGCTTTGGAAATACTGCCATTGATGATGGACGTTTGGCTTTGAGTGCTCCGACTCAGGATTTTTAGTCCATCCATTTCAGGGATCTGTAAATCTCCATCTTCTTCGGCTTCAACAATCAGTTCAAAGGCTTCTCCTTGTACAAACACATCCCCTTGGACCCATGAACTCAGGGCTGCAAATACGGTTTGATGGCTAAACATCATCAGTAGGAATAAACCAAGCAACCAACGCATATTTTTACCAAAAATCTGTTTCGTGATTTAATTCCGAAGCCTGTCTTCGACGAATACTCTCCAAGCGCATCTTATTTCGAAGTAGTTGCCCGGGATCATCAGGAACTTTTCGAAGCCATTGTTGAAGCGTTTGTTGTTGCTCTTCATTCTCATTTCCTTTGAGATAAGCTGCTGCTTGATCTGATTGCTCTTCTTTCTCGCTTTCATTTCCTTCTTCAGGAGTCAGTAGATTTTTCTGTGATTCTTTCTGTCCGGTTATCTCTTGATTCTCGGAATCAGTAGTCTCTTTGCCACTAGCTGAACCTGTATTCTTTTGATCAGAGTTTTGTTCACTTAGCTGCCCTGTAGAATCTTCTGATCCTTGACTATCATCAGGTTTTGGGGCTTGTTCCCCAGACTTTTGATTGTTTTGCGCAGAGTCTCCATTCGCTGCGTCATTATTTTCTGGCAGCTGATTTTGTTCAGTTGGATCTCCTGAGGATGCAGACTGATCAGGCTGTTCCTGCGAATCTTCTTCACCTTCTTCTGGTCGGTTTGGATTGCCTCCAGATGACTTGTCTTCTTGAAATTGCTTTTGTTGTGAATCCAGTAGCTTTGCCACAAGATCTCTGTTGAATTGGGCATCCTCCCAGTCTGGTTCAGCAGCTAAAGCCTGATCATACGCTTCAAGGGCCTCAGGAAGTTTTCCATTTCGTGCAAGTGCATTCCCTCGATTGTAGGACGTTATTGGACTTTCTTCATTTGACCAATATTGTAGAGCTTCTTCATATTCCTGAGCCTTGTAGGCAGCGATTCCTTGCCACGTAGAGTCATTAAAAGTCTGTGCTGCTTTAGCGGCTTGACCTTCTTCCAGAAGTTCATAGGCACGTTGATTGTCATTGATGAAAAGCTCTCTCCACTCCCATGCTTGACTCAATGATGGCCAACTTGTCAGGACAAGCACAAAGAGCCATCCTCTCCGGAAGATCAGAGCTACCAAGGGTAGTAATAAAACAAACAACCATGGTCCTTCTTCTCTCCAGCGATCAGTCGTGAGTTCCTCCTCTTGTTCCTGAAAGCCCTGATCCTTTTCTTCAAATGCAACTAGCCGGTCCAGATCGCTATCGTCATATTGCATAGGCAGAACCTGACCACCTAGGGTTTCGGCTACAGCTTTCAAGGGAGCCAAGTCCAGCTGAGGAATGACAATGTTATTGTTGGTATCCTTCAGATAATTGCCTTTTTCCAAAACAATGGGGGCCCCGCTAGGAGTTCCAACTGCGAGGACAGTTAGTTTGTGCCTCTGTGATGACAAAAGGTTTTGAAGTGGCTTGACTTGCTGATCATCGATCCCATCAGTAATCCAAACCAAATGGCTATTTTGGATATCAACTTGATTCAGCATTTCAATCACATTTTCAAAGGCTAGGTCTGGCCGACTCCCACGAACAGGCATCAGGCTGGGATGAAGAGAGGGCAATAAAGTACGGATTGTCTCTACATCCTCAGTCAAGGGGACTAGCGTATGGGCATCACCCGCGTACAGCACAATTGCTGTTTGGCCTTCCTGAAATCGATTTAGGAGATCCTCAATTTTGTATCGTGCCCGTTCCAATCGATTTGGTTGTAAATCTGTGGCCAGCATTGAATAGGAAAGATCAAGCAGAATTACTCGAGCCTGATCGCGAACCAGCAGTGGTTGAGGAAGACGTTCCCAAGCTGGTCCCGCCAGGGCAAGTGTGCTTAGAACCCAGATCAGAGCAAAGCCAACTTGAAGCTGCTTTTTTCGGTGTTGGCTGATTTGGGAAGATACAATCAACAAGCGCTGGAGAGGAGGAGAGATCCATTGCGCCCAATCAATCTGGGAACTTTGGATTTTTGGAAGGAACCACAATATTACCCCCCAAAGAGGTAGCAACCAGAGCCACTCTATTCTGAGGAAATGAAACTCTAAAAGAGCAGGAATTTCCATTGATGAAGTCAGTAAATCAAAAGACGACGCAAGTTTTCAAAATAATTACCGATAATTTTTTCCATGGTCAAAAAACTTTGCCAAGCCACCTTGGACATGGAGAAAATATGCGTCAAGATTGGAATTTAGAATTTCGGCTCTTGGAATCTGCTCAGCAGGTCAGGGATTATGTGCAATTGAGTCATCGTCCAAAGAATTTGCAGAGGCACTCACAAACGTCAAAGCCTATACCAGTCAATCCTAGCTGGGAATTGGCTCTTCGAGAAGCTATGCAACCGACGGGTTGAGAGAAGTCTCTCGATGATTCTGAGCTGCCACAATCCAATGTGGGGCTCGTGGATGATGTAGCGGATGAATCGATTGGTGTCCGAGACCCAGTTCCAACAAGCGAAGAATCATCAGCGCAGTCATACCCCAGATGTGATATCCCTCGAATTGGAAGTGATGTGTGAAGTAAGGATATGGTCGCTTCTCATGGTGTTGTCGAAGTTGATGCTGTGTAGGGTCCAAGAAGAATGAGATTGGAACCCAGAAGCAGCTCTCGATTTCAGCCTCATTTATCTTTGGCTCAAATTGATTTGGTATTCTTGCAACAAAAGGCGAAACCAAACATCCATGAGGTGAAAGCATCTGCTCTAATTTTCCCACAAAACGAATCTGCTCTTTTTCTAGCCCAACTTCCTCCCGACTCTCCCTCAGAGAAGTAAAATAATCTGATTTGTCTTCCTGATCCCTTTTGCCTCCTGGGAAAGATACATGTCCTGAAAAGCTTCGGAGCTCCGCAGATCGCTTTGTCAAGAGTAAGGAAGGCTCACCCCGATACAAACTGAGGGGAATTAAAACAGAGGCTCTGTTCGTAACGAGATCGTTTGTAGAGGGATGATGCTCTCTCAGTCGGTCTTCAATTTGTTGCAGCATGAGGTGATTACCGTTGACCAGAAGCTTTTCATGGGGTGAAAAAGAGATCCCGGTTGTTTTTTAGATAGCGTCGAACTGCCTCATGAATCTGCCGTGCGGCTCCCTGACAAGTTTTTGCGTAAGGAGGAGTGAAGCGGATGTTTTTTTGTTGAGCATTGCCAAAAATGTCACGTTCTAAAGAACTGTCCAAAACGTAACAGGCTGAGCGAGAGGATCCCAATTCATTGGCATTCTGCTGGACACAGAGATCTAGTAATTCCACAGCAGAATACGAAGGCAGTTGGAAAAAACCCTGAGCCTCAAGCAGAGAACTGAGTGCGTTGATCGCCGATTGCACGCTCTGCAGGCAGCTTAGTTCCGGGTTGGAATTTTGTAGATCTCGAGCAGTTCGCAAATCATCATTGGACTGCTCCCACATCACCTTTGCACGTTCTAGACTCCGTACTGATGGAGCAATTTTCTGCATGATTGGATCTCCTAATTTTTCTTTTCAGAATATCTTCCAGCAACGTAAAAGGCAATCAATGCTCTGGATTCAAAACCACTGGACAAGGTTTGGCAGGTATCATAACGTAGTTAGCTCAGTGCGAGTGTGGTGGAATTGGTAGACACGCCAGATTTAGGATCTGGTGCAGCAATGCGTGGGGGTTCGAGTCCCTTCACTCGCACCATCTTTGATTTCCTTCCTGATCCAATTTCATCCGAATTCTTCCTTAAATCCCTCAAAATACTGGATTTAATCGCTTTTCTGTTCTATCCTAACCTCCGCCACTTTCCAGAGAAATCCGCCTACAGCCAAAAAATTTGTTGGCTAGTTTGTTGGCTAGGTGAAAAGTGTTGGCTAGTCACTCATCCTTCTTTGCTACTAGCCAGCATTCTGGATTTCAAATTCACAAAACAGTGATGGAGTCCTGTTATGGCAAGGCAGCTTGATCCCACCAAAAGAAAACTCACCGACATCCAGTGCAAATCAGCCAAGCCCTCCAGAGACGAAAATGGGAGTACCAAACCGATCAAGCTCTCTGACGGTTATGGGCTAAACCTGGAAGTCCGCAATGATGGAAAGTTCTGGTTCTACGCATTTCGTCTCAATGGCAAACAACTCAAGCTCAATCTAGGTGGGTATCCCACAGTGCGGCTTTCTGATGCTAGGGAGATGCACCAGACAGCTTGGACTCTAGTACAGGATGGTGAAGATCCTAGACAGGCAACCATTACCAGTACCCAGAAAAAAAGAGCCCTGACGGAGCAGATAGAGATTGAGCAAAAACAAATTGCCGAAGAAACAAAAAAAACTCGCTTTACTTTCGAGTCGGTAGCCAGTGAATGGATGGGCAACAAAGAGCCATCAATCACTAAAGATACTTATCGGCGTAGGAGTCTGCTGTTGCAAAATCATGTCTTTCCAGTGATTGGCAAACGGCAGATTAGTGAGTTACGGGTGAGTGACGTCCTCAAGGTCCTCAAACCGATCTCAGAGCGTGGATCGACTTACCAAGCCAAACGTTGTCGGGAAATTTTACAACAGATCTTCAACTATGCCCGTGCTTTGGAACTCTGTGAGACCAACCCAGCTGAGGCTATTCGGCATGTTCCAGCTATGCGAATTCACCAGAGTGAGCACTACCGTGCTTTGGAATTTAATCAGATGGGTCAGTTGCTCAAGCGATTGCGAGATCCAGAATCTAATCGGTTCTCCTATGCTCGGCCTGCTCTTGAATTGCTGATTCTAGCAGCGGTTCGTCCGGGGAATGTCTGTACTGCTCGTTGGGAGCATTTCCATTTAGAATGCGATCAACCAACTTGGGTGATTCCAGCTAAACTAATGAAAAAACGTCGAGACCATATTGTCCCTTTGAGTTCGCAGACCGTTCAACTCCTTGAAACCATTCGTGACTATAACTGGAGTAAGGTCTGGCTCTTTCCAGGTTCAAAAGACAAGGGACTCAGTGACGGGACACTGAAAAGGCAGCTAGCTTTACTGGGTTATGGGCATGATCAGGTGCACCCTCACGGTTTCCGTTCCACCTTTAGTACCTATGCAAATGAGTCGGGGCTTTGGAACCGCGATGCCATCGAATGGGTCTTGGCTCATGTGGAGACCAACGAAGTGCGTGGAGCCTATAACCGAGCTCAGTATCTGGATGAGAGAAGAAGATTGCTTCAGTGGTGGGCAGATCAACTGGACGAAGCACACACCAAATCAGTGGCTTTGTAGCGGACTGATTTACAATAGAGCGCCCCATACCGTCCCTAAGCATCTACCCACAAAATATTGACCAATCCTTACCTGTCACCAAACCCTTACGCGCTTTAGAAGTTTGCGAACTATTGACAAGACGGAGTACTGCGCTAGCTTGTAGTTGATACCCCGAATTAGTTACTTCGTGCCCACCTTCCTTTGAAACATCCTATGAAATGGAAACTCTCCTCTAGAACTAACCTGAAAAACCTGAACGTCCTTGCCAGAGAGTGGAACCAACCTTTGGAAGTTCTGACGCGTTTTGCACTTAATGAAGAACTGCCCTTCCTCATCAATCTCAAGACAGCTACAAGCCCCAGCGATTGGGGTCAAGCACTCAGTGCTGGAGTTTTTGTTCTGGACACAACTTTTGTCCATCAAAGAATCATATCGGCTACCAATCCTGTCTACATCGTGCTCTACACACCAGAGGATGTTGAAAAGTCCAAACCAGTGCCTGTAAAGTTTCCTTCTGACAAAGTTGACTTACTGGAAATTTTGTTGGTCCCGTCAACTTGCCAGGACTTCCTGAATGAGAAGTTTATCCAGCAAAGTTTTGAGGGTGATTGGAAGCACTACCTCTTCAAATTAAAACGCAGTCAGGATTTTGCTCTACCGCCTCGAGACAAAGCCCCTGATGATCCCTACATTGACATCAGAGAAGTCGCTGAGGAACATCAAGTGTCCATTGGTAGTGCAATTGAATCTTTACGAAGAGCTGGTGTAGGTCTTTTTGTCGATTTAAGAAGAATCCCCTTAGACCCTGAAGGGGGGCCGACCAAGTTAGGAACACTTGTCAGTGGGGATGGTTTTCAGGAGGAGGTAACATTACCAATCGGAATCTATCCGTTAACAACCAGTGCTCTGCTCGACATTTCTGAGAAACTTGAGGAGGGAAGAAGCTTTATTCAGGCAAGAGATTATCTAGAGATTGAAGTAGCCAAAAATAGACAGATTCTTACGTTAAAAATCCACGAAGATCAAACAAGTCTGAGCATTGTCATAGAGAAAAAAGAGTTAGGTCGGGCCTTTGGGCCGATGGCAAAACTCTACAATGTCGAGGCAATCCTACAAAAATGCAGCCTTTTGCAGCCCCAGTAAAAAGAGAGAAGCTAAATGGAAATGGAATCAAACAGATGACGATTTAAGAGCGTACTTACGCGAAGTGTGTAATCGCCTAGAACTCCCTGTAAAGCCTACCGAACTTCTGAAAAGATATGAAACCAGATCTGGTCAAATTAAGTCAAAGATGCCTCCGGAACGCTACACATACGAAGGGTTGTCAAAAGAAATTTCGGATGCAATAGAGACTGTTCTGCAGACCAGCAAGCCCCAATAGGCTGCAAAAGGCTGCAGCCAGGACGCATACAGCCGCGAAGCCTTATGAGAAAATGTGGGTACAGTCGGTAATTGGAGCCGACGTTTCTCACAACTTTCCATAAAGGTAAGTAACATGGAAAAAGTTTCCAAAAGTCTGATCAAACTGGATCAGGTAGAAGCCATAACCGGCTTCAAGAAGTCATACCTCTACTCCCGCATCCAGTCGGGGGATTTTCCGAACCCCATACATATCGGCCGCAGTGCTCGTTGGGTTGAGTCAGAAGTGTTGGACTGGGTGGAAAACAGAATCGATCTTCATCGCAGTCAGGAGGCCGCATGAAGAAACCCAATCAAGCCATGCCAAAGTCTGTAGGGGAGCAACAAGATGATTCTGCCGAACTGTCGGGCCAGATTTCAGAGACATCGTCTAGAGATTCAGAACCGGCTGCTGCAGGATCGTCTTCGGACTTCAGCCGCTTCCGTCTCTCACAAAACTTCGGTAGTGCGAGCGGAGTCAGGAAGAAGCTTACTACTGTGCCAGTTCGCAAACCCAACAAGACTCAGTTTGTCAGGGTCCACCCAGCTAACAAGATGGACACGATGCTGCTGAGATATGGTGACAATGGGGAAGATCTCTATCTGATAGACCCAGATGTTATGCAGCAAGTGGAAGACCTTGCAAAGCCCTACCGTTTGGTAGAAGCCATCGATCGGCAAGGTAATGTCTTTATCTGGCCCCTAGCTCTCCCTGATGCAGAAAAGCCTCTGAATTGGCATTTTTCGGCATTGGAAGCTGCCAACAATGCAGAACTGGAATGGACCCGAATGCAGGCCAACATGGCTCTGGGGGCCTATGACATCTTTGCTGCAGAGCAGGATTTAGGGGGGCCAGAGTGGCCGGAACTGTCAATGAACGAGCTTTTGGAGATTGCTTTCAAAAATAAGATCATTGACCGACCTGACCATCTGGTGCTGCTCCAATTGCGAGGAGCCGCCTGAACTTCCTACAAGGGAAACAATTCCAGCAGATCTGGTGTGTGGATTTTGAGTTTGGACAAAGCTTAAACCTCACACCAGTTGTGAGATGTCTAGTCGCCCGTGAGTACTATAGCGGGCGACTGGTGCGTCTTTGGCTGGACAGTGTAGATAAGCCGGCTTGCCCACTTCCAATGGGAGAAAACAGCCTTTACGTGGCTTACTACGCCTCTGCAGAGATGGGTTGCCATCTTGCTTTAGACTGGACCCTACCGGACTATCTCCTCGATCTCTTCTGCGAATTCCGATGCCAGACCAATGGTGTTGCCTTACCTGCAGGGAAAGGCCTAATTGGGGCACTGAGTGCCAATGGTTTGGAACATATTCCGATGGTGGAGAAGGAAGAGATGCGTCAACTAGCCCTTCGTGGCGGGCCATACAATGCAGCAGAGCAAGTTGCTCTGCTGGACTACTGCCAGACGGATGTCGATGCACTGGCTGCCCTGCTACCAGAGATGGCCCCAAAGATCTCGATCGATCATGCACTCATCCGGGGTCGCTATATGAAGTCAGTAGCCAGAATGGAGTCGTTTGGGATTCCTGTTGACTTGACGTTATTGGAGCGGCTAAAGGCCAACTGGGAGTCTATTCAGGATGATCTGATTGAGAATGTTGACCAGGATTTCGGTGTCTACGAAGGCAGAACCTTCAAAACAGACCGCTTTGCTCAATACCTCAATCGGAACCAGATGGCTTGGCCCCAACTGCCCAGTGGGGGCTTGGATCTGCAGGACAAGACCTTCCGATCGATGGCAAAGTCTCACCCTCAAATAGCCCCACTTCGTGAACTGAGGCATTCTTTGGGACAAATGAGACTCAACGAATTTAAGGTTGGAGTTGATAGCCGAAATAGAACTCTACTCAGTCCCTTCCGCAGCAGGACAGGCCGTAACCAACCGAGTAACAGCAAGTTTGTTTTTGGCTCTTCTGTCTGGTTGCGTGGACTAATCAAACCTGCTGAAGGCTGGGGCATTGCCTACATCGACTGGTCTCAGCAGGAATTCGGCATTGCAGCAGCACTATCGGGGGATGAAGCAATGAAGCAGGCTTATGCTTCGGGTGATCCCTATCTGGAGTTTGCCAAACTAGCTGGAGCAGTACCGGCAGATGCGACCAAGAAATCCCATCCAGAACAAAGAGCCCTCTATAAAGCAACAGTGCTGGCGGTTCAATACGGAATGGGCGCAGAGTCCCTGGCTGCAAGAATTCAGCAGCCAGTGATTGTTGCCAAAGACTTACTTCGTAAACACAGAGAGGCTTTCCGAACTTTCTGGCAATGGTCTGATGGCAATGTCGATTATGCGCTTCTGCATAAACAGCTTTGGACAGTCTTTGGTTGGCAGATTCAGGTGGAAGGACAACCCAACCCAAGAAGTCTAGCAAACTTCCCGATGCAGGCCAATGGAGCGGAGATGCTGAGAATTGCCTGCATCCTGATGACCGAAGCCGGGATCAGGGTCTGTGCTCCGGTACATGATGCAGTGCTGATCGAAACTCCTCTGGATGAACTTGACGACAGAGTTCAGCAAGCTCAGGAGTTGATGCGAGAAGCTTCGAGACAGGTACTGGGAGACTTTGAGTTGACGACTGATGCGGACATCTACCGTTACCCGGAGAGGTATCGGGATGAAGAACGTGGTGGACCGTTCTGGGATCGGGTGATGAGTCTGCTTTCGGAACTCGAGACAGAGTAACTTAAGCCCGGATAACCTGCACACTGGCGTGCACCTACCTGCACGCCAGTGTGCACCCGGTTCCTCTATTAGAATATCTATTTATAATATTATGGTACCCATTAGAGAGAAGAGAGTAGCATACAAGAATCCTCAACTTGAGGTAGTGTCCCTAAGACAGGAATCAAAATTCTTTCTTCACCCTCAAATACAATTGATATGGATTGAAAAAGCGGCCCAACTTGGAATACAGGCACTAGTGGTTGGCATTCTACTACAGTTTAGAGCCTTGCTGAGTCAAAAGGCTGAGGTAACACTGCCACAAGACTTTCTCTCCAGGTTTGGGGTATCCCGAGGCACTAAACAACGTGCCCTGAAGAAGCTAGAGGAAGCAGGTTTGGTAAATGTCACCCAGAAATCGGGTCGTACTCCTGTGATAGCTGTGCTCAAGGCGTAGCATCCGAGCAAAAGATCACTTTCAGCCAAAGGGGGGAGGGGGCCAAAGGCCCCTACCCATCAATTTTTTACCTCCCCTGATCGATTTTTATACGCATTGAACTGGTCCCCACTCAACCTGCCTTTGGCGTGACTTTCCAGGCGAGTCACCAAACCATATTTCTTTCGGTGTTGTTGCTTCTCTATATTCCTGCCAGACATCCCAGCATAGATCAGCTGACCTTCCCTCCAGACCACATAGACTCCTGCAGCTACAGCAGGGACAGTAGGGTTTGGCCATTCCCGGAACCATGCTGGAGTAGAAAAATTCTGCACTATTTGATGTCCTTTCGTGTTATCCATTCTTTTTCCCTCCCTCCTGTAGTCAGCTTACCCATCTCGATTAATGATCCACCCCATATTCTTCAGGCAGTTCCTTTTCGACTAGATTGAAAAATCATCAATCATAGTAGCTATTTACTTTATACCTACCCTTAAGGTAGATGCAGTTTGCAACTATGCAACGAAATATGTAATTACATGCAAACTATCAATTTATGTAGGGCATCCTGATGATCATCAAACCACTATCCACCTTCTCTGGAAGCCTAAGGTTGCGTCAATGATTGAAGTAGTAGCCGCCGTCATAGTCTTTGAGGATCGCCTACTTGCCTTTCAAAGGGGAGACTCAAAGTTCAGTTATGTCGCAAACAAATTCGAATTCCCAGGTGGGAAGATCAAGGAGAATGAACCGCAGGCAAACAGTCTGATCCGAGAACTGAAGGAAGAGTTGGATCTGGATGTCAAGATAGGCGAATGGATAACCACCGTAGAACATGAATACGAAGACTTTTCCATCAGAATGCACTGCTATCTAGTCCATCTGGAAAGCTTCACGGGACTACTGAAGGAGCATATCAGTTATTTTCATGGACCCCTTGATGATGCTAGGCAATTGGACTGGATAGAGGCAGACAAACCGATTTTGGACATCCTCGAGAAGAACTACCGACATGTATTCTCCTGATGAAGTCATCGAAGGTGTGTATTCTGGGCTGATAGAGCATAACCCGGATGCATCCACCTACTTTCTACCACAACTGGTGCTGAATGATAGCAATCGGGGTCGGAAGATTCTGGAGTTCGTTTTAGAGAATCTCGAAGAATGCAGCTTCTTTCGTTGTGCCGTAGCTTTTATTACCAGAAGTGGTGTCGCCTGTATTCATCAGACACTTAAAGACTACGTCGAGCGGGGTGGCAGTGGGGAAGTCCTCGTATCAAAGTACCTCAACTTTTCTGATCCTGAGGCGATCCGAACTTTAGCAAGCTTTCAAAACATAAGGGTCCGCTTCATCAACGATATTAACTTTCACGGCAAGACCTATCTTTTCGAATACGATCAGTACGCCAAAGTACTGATCGGAAGCTCAAATCTCACGCAGGAAGGTCTGGGAAAGAATACGGAGATCAATCTAACAGTTGCCCTGAATAAGACTTCCAGCCTGTACCAAGAAATTGATCTCAATTTTGGCTACTGGGTTAGCAAGAGTGAACTCGTCAATGACGATAATCTTCGGATGTATGCTGAGAGCCGGGGAACCCATTTCGATCGTGTGGAACAGCAAGGGGGTGCCCAAGATCAGCCAATAATCCCCAACAGCATGCAAGAGGCTGCACTGAAGAGGTTGGGGCTATTAAGGAGCCGGGGACAGAGTCGATCCCTCCTAATCTCTGCTACTGGAACAGGGAAGACGGTTCTGGCTGCACTGGATGTCAAACAGAACAACTCAAAAATGCTGCTGTTTGTTGTTCACCGACTGAATATAGCGAGAAAGGCTCTAGTAGAGTTCAGAAAGGTTTTTGGAGAGTCTGTAAAGATGGGGGTCTACAGTTCTGGGGACACTCTGGATACGAGTGCAGATTTCATATTTTCAACCATCCAGACCATCAACAAGAATGCACACCTAGAGAAGTTCAGGCCTGATCACTTTGATTACGTCATTATTGATGAGACTCACCGGGCTGGGGCTGCTACCTACCGAAAAATCATCGACTACTTCAAGCCAAGATTCCTACTGGGTATGACAGCCACTCCAGAACGAACAGACGGCTTTGATATCTTTTCCCTGTTCAACCATTCGATTGCTTACGAAATCAGACTGCAGAAAGCTTTGGAGGCTGATCTTCTTGTTCCTTTTCACTACTTCGGCATCTCAGAGTTGAGTGTTGATGGCCGAACACTCAGTGATAAGTCGGATTTCAATAGTTTGATCCGTAGTCAGAGAATTGATCATATCATCAGCAAACTCCTCGAATACGGAACCGATTCTGGGGAACCACGAGGACTGATCTTTTGTTCGAGGGTTGACGAAGCCCGAACCCTGAGTAAGGAATTCAATGATCGAGGATTCAAGACCAGATCAATCAGTGGTGCTGACCCAGAGGAGTATCGAGAAGAGTCGATCCAATTGATTCAATCAGAATCTGATGACAAATTGGATTACTTGTTTACGGTCGATGTATTCAACGAAGGGGTGGACATCCCGGCAATTAACCAGGTGGTCTTGTTGAGGCCCACTGCTTCTTCGATCATCTTCATTCAGCAGATAGGCAGAGGCCTACGGAAATTCAGGAACAAAGAATATCTGACGATCATTGATTTCATCGGCAACTACGAAAACAACTATCTAATCCCTTTAGCGCTTTTCGGGGACTCTTCCTACAACAAAGATAAGCTAAGAAGATTGATTAGTGCTGGGAGCAGCCTCATACCTGGAGCCAGTTCAATCAGCTTTGAGAGTATCGCCAAAGAACGCATCTTCAAATCGATTGATTCTGCAAAAACCAACACGAAGAAATCCCTGACCGAAGCCTACGAACTACTACGTTTCAGGCTGGGCTCCAGACCAAAGATGTTGGACTTTATCCTAAACGAAACCAGGGATCCTTATCACTACGTCGAGTACTCAGGGTCCTTGCTGGCTTTCAGCAAAACTATCGATGATCTTCCGAATATTTCAGACCAATCACTCAGACTTCTGGAATACCTAGGAAAGCACATCTGTGACGGGATTCGACTGGAGGAGGCTGTCCTAATTGCGTTGCTGCTAGAGCAGGAGAAGGTCTCGATCAATTCTTTCACGGATCGAATTCATGAACTTGCTGGGTATCATCCTGATCGAACTGTGGTGATGTCGGCCTACCACAACCTGAACCTCAAATTTATTACGGAACGTTTCCAGAAGGAAAATCTGAGAGTCGGTGATATCCACAACTTTGAATTGGTAGGCACGACAGGGGAGCACTTCATCAGGGGCAAATCGCTTCTAAAGGTCATCCAGGAGCCTTTGGCGCTAGCCTACTTCATTGACCTGGCCCAGTGTTCCATACAGAAGTTTCTGGATAACTATTCGGCAAATGATTTCATCAATGGGTTTAAGCGTTATTCCAAATACACGAGGAAGGATGTCTTTCGGGTTCTGAATTGGGACAAGGTTCCCAATGCTCAGAATGTGGGAGGTTATATCGTTAGTCCAGAGGGTACCCAGTGTCCGATCTTTATGACCTATCATAAGCAGGAAGGCATTTCCGAAAGTACTAAATACGAGGATCGATTCGTCAATCCAAACCATCTGATCTACATGTCCAAAAACAAGCGGACCCTGAATAGTCCGGATGTGTCTGCGATGATGAATCAACAGTCTTCAGGACTACAGATGCCGTTCTTCCTCAAGAAGAGTAATGATGAAGGCATCGGCTTTTACTATCTGGGCAATCTGAGTTCTCTCCCTGATCGATTCATCAATACCCGAATGAACAACGATTCAGGAGAATCTGTCAATGTAGTGCGGATGGAGTTCATGCTGGATAAGCCTGTTGAACCCCGTCTGTATAAGTACCTGCAAGCAGCTTCGTGATAGAAAGGTTACTCTTTAATTTTAGGTTTTGTTTGTTCCTACTCTGATAACTCACCGATCGTTCTTCAATAGTCTCCCAATAAATAGGCGCACTTTCAGATACAAAACTAGCGCTGCACACATTTTCATTCTTTGCATTTTGAAACAGGTACTGGTAAATAGACGGAAAAATTTAAAACACACCAATAGGCTTTGATGATCCGTAAGCATTCCATCTTCTTTGTTTTGCTGCTGTTGTTGTCTGTACCAACTACCTGGGCCCAGGAGAGGGCAATTCGTCCCGTAGAAACAAACATCCGCCAAGCACTGGTCATCGGAAATTCAAACTATGCCCATGCGGGGATCCTCCGCAATCCCATCAACGATGCCAGGGCCATTGGCTCTACTCTACAACAACTCGGCTTCCAGGTAGAAACCCTGATGAATGCTACTCAGCCCGAAATGGATCAAGCCATCCGTAAATTTGGTAGGCAACTGCGGGGCAATAATGGTGTGGGTTTGTTCTACTATGCAGGCCACGGGATGCAGATTAATGGTGAGAATTACTTGCTCCCAGTCGAAATCAATCCGAGTACTGAAGCCGATGTACGCTATCGTGGAGTCCCTGTAGGTCAACTCCTTGGGCAAATGGAAGCTGCGGACAATGGGATGAACATCGTGATTTTGGATGCCTGCCGCAACAATCCTTTTGCTCGGAGTTTCCGCAGTAGCAGCCGGGGATTGGCGCAGATGACTGCACCAGCTGGAACGTTCATTTCCTATGCAACAGCCCCTGGAAAGGAGGCGGCTGATGGGGCAGGAGACAATGGGCTGTTCACGGCAAAGCTGCTGGAACATATGAAGACTCCGGGTCTGAAACTGGAGGAGGTCTTCAAGCTAGTTCGCTCAGATGTTCAGCGGGAGAGCAACGACAAGCAGGTTCCCTGGGATTCTTCTTCAGTAACTGGAGAATTTTTCTTCTTAGAACCAAAAAATAAAGAGGAAGAGATCCTACGAAAACGAGAAGAGGAAATTCGTAGAAAAGAGGAAGAGATCCTACGAAAACGAGAAGAGGAGGTCCTTAGAAGAGAGGAGGAGATTTTACGAAAACGGGAAGAGGAGGTCCTTAGAAGAGAGGAGGAGATTTTACGAAAACGGGAAGAGATTAATCAGGGTGCTAATCAAGAAAAAGATATTGATCTAAAACCAACTGGAGTCGGGAATGAAAAATTTGTTATTCCTGAAAGTCAATCTCATCAAGATACTCTTAATGGAGATTCAAATAAGTTTAAATTGATGGGTGGGTATTTTACTGGAAGTCTTGATCTAGAAACAGACTTCCCTAGTAGTTACAACGAAGATGTGGATGCAACTGGATTATTTTTTTCAGCTAGATATTTTTTTGGTCAAAATATTGGTATCGATTTTTTGACAGGCTCTGGGAATATTAATAAATTTACGGTCCCCGAAGATTCTGCGAACTATCAGGATAAAGTTACTGGTAATTTCAATAGTACTGTCCTAGGTATAATTTATAGCTGGGGTGGTTACGAAAACAGTATTTTTGGAAAATGGTGGACAATCTTAGTGGGAGTCGGGGTGGGTTCTTCGACAGCAATATATACTTTAGGAGATGCAAATGAGGAAGTAACCGCTACTACTCAAGGAGTAACGACTATAGTAGGTTTTGACTACAGGACTAAGAACAATTGGTTGCTAGGACTCACGTTCTACGGGTTAGGTGGTAATGCCACTGGTTCTCGAGTTGAGCAGCTAGAGAATGAAGGAGGCAATGTTACTGCAGGATCTAACTTAGTTACTATTATGACTGGATACCAATTTGATTAGAGTATTTAATGAAAATGTATTTATGAAAAAGATGATATTTTTTAATATTTGATTTTCTATGTTTAACCTTTTCAATTAACTCGTTAAAAGAGGTTCCGATGTTTAAAAAACGTTTAATTAATTGGGCATTAGCAGTTACATCCATTCTTCTAATCAGCTCCTGCGGTACTACAGAAGAGGAAGCGAAAGAGGAACTCAACGAAAATAAAGTAGGATTAGATCCTGCGCCAGGGACATATGAATCAGGCGTGGCTGTGCGTTTTTTCAAACATGATAACAGTGTAGGATCTGGACTCGTATCCTTCGAAAATGACTCTACAAGTAATTGCTCATATGCTAACCCAGATTATAATTCTGATGGAAGCGATGCTTGCTATATGGTGAATAAAACAACCACAATTACTTATTATTTGTGGAATTTTGCAGCGAGTTCCGATAGAAGAACAGCGGCTTTCACAATTAACCCCAAACAAGTAAATGTGTTTGTCAATGACATTGAACTAGCAGAATCTAAGACCCTTTGCAGGGTCAGCAGTGAAGGTACTGGTTACAAATTGGAAGGTAGAGCCACGCTTAATAATCCATCTGACAGTAGTAAAAATATTTACTTGTTCTTCAGTGTAAATGATACGTCTAAAATTGGTGAGAATTTGATTATTTCAGATAGCTATAAATCAGGAGTTGAGGTTACGGGAACAGGTGACTCAATACCAAGCTCAGCGTATGATTTTAGAACAAATGGCTCAAATACTTGCTCCGTTTCACTAAATAATTTTAAGCTGGGCCAGTCTGCAAGCGGTACTATATCTTGCAACATTAGTAGGTCTAGTTCGATTGATCCATTTGGTTCATCGATTTCAATTACATCAGCTAGTTGGCAATGTGACGAATGGGGAACTCTTTAGTGAAGCACTGGATCGATGAAGACAAGGATTGTCAGAATGCCCGTCATGAGGTGCTGATTGCTGAGTCCTCTACACCAGTGGGATTTAAGACTTCAAAGGGATGCAAAGTGGTTTCAGGAACTGAAATGACCCCTACAGTAGCAAAACTATCACGGATGCCAGCAAGCTCGACATTGATCACATGGTGCCTCTGAAAGAAGCTCATGAGTCTGGAGGCTACGCTTGGGATGCTTACAGGCTTAGAGATTACGCCAACGATCTAAGCGATCCGAATACACTGATCGCTGTGGATCGTGGGCTTAACCGACAGAAGGGGGCTGGTGATCCTGCAGATTGGTTACCACCGAATGTGGCCTATCAAGCAGAGTATGCTCAGGCTTGGGTGGCTGTGAAGGTGAAGTGGGGATTGACTGCAGATGCCAAGGAGATTGCTGCGTTGAGAGCAATTCTTGGTAGTGATGTAGAGATGCCGCTGATGGCGGAAGAGTGTAGTGGGGCGATCAATCCCTTCAGCGCCAAGTTGCCTGTTGCTCGGGTAGATTGCTCAGCCAAACGCTACTGCAAGGATATGTCGATCTGTGACGAAGCGAAGGCGTATCTCACCCAGTGTGGCTACAAAAATCTGGACAGAGATGGTGATGGAGTGCCGTGTAAGGCCTTGTGCAACTAATCAGCTCGGGGAGTCCTAGGCCTCTTTAAAGGTTCTGATGGCTTCATTCTGAAGTTGATGAATTTGTGCAGGAGAATCAATACATCGAAGTTGGAGAATCATGATATACAACCTGACTGACTCCTGATGGGGCCAATGTGCCTGAGATGGTTTGACTCCCATTGGACGCTGTGTAGGTGGAAGGAGTACTGGAGCCAGTGAAGGCCACGGTTCCAGCCCAGTTTTCAATACGAAACTTCACAGAACCTGAGGAGAAGTAAGTTCCTCCACTGCTAACGACATTGTTGTAGTCGTACTTTTGAAGTTCAACCCCGGTTACAGTCTTTAAATCATTGTTATAGTAGTTAATATTTTTCCTTCTGTACTCACAATTATTGAAAGTAGTAGAGGTCCATTCACAGGGTGAATTTGCATCTGATGTTTTAGAGTATAGGCTCATTACCACAAACTTATTGTTATTGTTCCAAATCAGTTCACGATAATATTTGTTAAGAAAAGTTCCACTGCTACTGGCTGGTAAATTATTGAATGTGTATTCGGTTAAATCATTTGATGAGCCATTTATAATTCTGGATAGATAGGTGACTAAAAAACTTCTTTTTTCAGATTTCATATCTGTAGAATTTGAGTTGCAATCCTTTATGTCTTTTTCAAAAGAGAATTGGTAGTAGCTATCTTGTTTAATGATTTTCCCATATTGGTCTTCCATATTGTTAATGCACTCAGAACGGGCTGAAGTTCCACCAGTTGATGGGAAATTATTATAAAATGCAGATTGGCTGTTAATCTTCTCCCTAATCTCTGCTTCAGTCAGAGTGAGAGTTGAAACCACATTGAAATCAGCAATGGAGACTGATTCAGCCAACAGTCCAGAACTTGAGGAACTACCACTACCGTTGCCACCACCCCCACATCCTGCCAAGACGAACAGAAGAATTATTGCAAAATACGGCATAGAAAACCTATTACTTTAATTTCAGTTTCTCCTGAATGAGTTTAAACCAAAGTAGGTTGGATAAGCATCATTCTTGACTTCAAATAGCAATTGATTACCTGAGACTTGAAAGACTGCGAAGGCTTTTCGATCTCTAGTTGCCCTATAATCACTTGAAGGGTAATATGTACTTCCGTAATAGCTTCCAAAGTCATGGCATGAAGTTACATCTTTTTGCTGATTTAAATTCCAATCCTCATATTGGCATGATTTGAGTGGTTTTAATTATGTAGCCATAAAATGGGTCATCATTATTACTTCCTTTCAAGTATTCAACAGCAGTAGCACTTTTTGGAGTAATAGCGACAGACAATTGGTATAATCCTGCTCTAGTAGCTGATACTTTTGCTAAATCAAAAGCTTCTGCTTCTTTTACTGGATATACCTCTACATCATCTCCAACTAGATATTTACCGGTAACAACTACAGTTCCAATTTCAATAGCGCAGTTTGAATCTGTAAAGCCTGTAGTAGTACTAGTGAGAGTATCAGAAGTGATCACGATTTCTTGTTTCCCGTACAGTCGAACAGGATCCCAAACAGCATTATCCTCTTCATTGTAGTTCGCTGAATAACAATCTCTTGCCCAAGTTCCAGTCAAAGATGATGAGGGTGCTGAACTAGATGAGGAAGAATCACTCGTAGGCGAGCAAGCCACCAGTGTTACAATTGCTGCCAAGACAGAGGAGAGAATTGCTAGTAGTGTAAGGCCTGTGCTTTTCATCAGAAACCTCGCAATTGTCTGGGTTAAAGATCCGACAGTACAGATGTCATTGATATATCAAATTCTAATGCTACCTAGATTACCTTTTACAGATGCTTTGAACTCCTCATCAATGATTTCATCACCCTTCATGAGTCTGGATAGAGCCCTCAGATTTTCACCATCTCCTAGAATTAATTCTTCATGCAACTCGCTATACCTTGCTATCAGGAATAACCGGATGTTGCCGCCTTCAGCAGACTCCAAACTTCCAACAGCATCCTTTTTGTCCTCAGGTATTAGTTTAGCAAAGTATCGGTCATCATATTTTCTGACACTTCCAGCAGCGAGATCCGTGGTAGAGCCAATCACCCCCCCAATGATGATATTTCCCCAAAACCATGGGTCAATCTCGGTTGTCATATCTCGAGTTGCTAATTGGTATCCTTCCTTGGAGAAAGTCAGGACAGGAGCATTCATTCTTTGTACAGTTGCCTCAAATGGGGTTTCTCCCAATTCGACACCGTTCATTTTTACAAGTGCTCCTTGAGGATCTGAATCAAAGAAAACCTTTTGTTTTGCGCCAGTTATTACAGTGGAGCATCCAACAAGGCAGAACATCAGCAGTCCATACACAAACTTTCCCATTTGAATCCTTTAAGAGAAGAGTTGTCAGAACGAAAGAATACGATCTAAATTTTTTTGGAATTAATTTAGATTTGCACTTCTTCTCATTATGTATGCTGATTGTCAACAATAATAAATTATTTCCGAAAAGTGCAGACTGTTGCTGCTGGAAATGCATTGGATGTTTCTGATACTCTCCCGCTATCAACCTCCAGACCTACCAAGTTTCAAAAAGTTTATTGCAGGAATGAATCTACATTTCATCAGATACCTCACGATTCTCTGTATCGCTTTCATCCCCCCTCTTCTATACGCTCTCGAACCAAGCGACCTCCCAAGAAAACATCTTCTGTTCAGTGAAGATACTCATCACAGAAGCAGTCTGCAGATTCAGTGTGATTCAGGGCATGAGCAGATGGGTGACTATCTCGAAGGAAAGAGACTTCGTTGTAGTTTGCTTGAAACGATTGTCGAAAGGGATTCTCAAGACATACTTAGTGCCAAACTGACCAGGCTCTTTGAGATGATCAATGAGATCAAAGAAGATCAGTTTGAGATGTCTTCCTACAAGGAAATCTGTGATCGTCGTGCCACACCACCGCAGGACACTCCAGAACCTACGAGGGAAAGCTTAATCGATCGCTTTTGTGTTCAGAAGGATAGCAATCTGGAGAGAGCCGTAGTTCATTTCCTGATGGATCTGACCTACCTGGACCACGACACATGCAGGGTATCCAGTGAAGTATTCGTACTGGATTTTCATTATCAGGAGTTAGAAGACAACTGGAAGGCTACCCGAAGATTTCCGATCTGTGGGGTCTATTCTGTTTTCTTGCTAGCCCCTGATTCCCAGCACAAAGGATTATGGACTTTCAGTAGAACGACAACAGTAGACCGCAAAGCTGATCAGGATCCCATTTGTTTGTCTTTTGATGCTGAAAACATCCTCTTTTCGGAAACAGCACCTAGAAAGATTGAAATGGGCTGTAAGGTTGTTCAATTCAGTGAATGACTCTTCTTTTTTCAAGCCATCTTGATCCTCCAAATTGATAGCCAAAACTTGGTTTCCAGCTATCAAAAATACCTAGAAAAACCTAGTGAAAGCCTTCCAATTTCCACCATTTTATGCTATAATTTAGTCTATTCAATTATCTGAAATTGTTTGGTAATTATTAGTTAATATTCAAAACTTTAGATGGTTGGATTGCTAGTAGATTTTCCTACCAGATTCTGATTGGTTGATTGTCAGTGTAGGCTGAGTTGATCGGTATTAAATAGACAGGAAGGAGAGAAGATGGAACCACATTGGACAGAGACAGCATCAGGCAAGAAGTCGTTAAGCCTATTAGGACAGACGATGACGAGGGAACAGTTCGACAAGCTTTCCCTAGCCCACCGGAACTCAATAACGAGCGGAATACGGGGGATAGCGAAAACCAAGACACCGGAGGAGATAACCCCGAAGGTGGTAGAGGGGATGCTGAAGATGGAGGAACAGATGCACGGAGTGGCAGTACACTGGCCCGGAGTGTTTTGAGCTAAGACTAATTCATTAACTTATTCTTGAGGCAAGGCAATGGCACAGACCCAAGCACCTACTATGACAACTTCGTCCGAAATGTCGGACTCGGATTACGAGGCCCACTTGGAAGCAGCGATGGAAGTACTTCAAGATCTTCCTCTGAGAGACAAGAACGAGATGATCAGAGTACTCAAGGGGTACGTCAACGACCTCAAGAAGAACAAAATCCACAACGACCCCCAGCGGACCAAGAAAATATTCCAGAAGTTTCTGGGACGACAGGAGAAGGGTCTGACACCCCTGCTGATCTGAGGTTTTCTACTTAAGGAACCCTTAAGACTAACCAAAGGATATTCATTTCATCGATAGACTAACCAAAAATTTCCTAACTGCTTACCGGGGTAGGATAACAAAGACCCCACCTCTCCATTCATTACCTCCCCTGATTGATTTCAGTCCACACCCAATTTCTTCCTAAGGAGCAGTCTGATGAATGCATCCCCAAATCTGACTCGCAAACAGCAACGATTCATTGAAGAGTATCAGGTGGACGGTAATGGAACACAGGCTGTCCTCAGGGCAGGCTACAAGACCAGCTATCCATCCGAAATGGCTTATGGACTCCTAAGAAATCCGAAGGTCAAACATACCCTTCAGGATGCTCAGAACGCTCGTAGAGAGCGTTTACAAATGCGGGCAGATTCGACTGTGAAAGAGTACATTGAACTGAAGGAGAAAGCCCTAGAAGCTTGTGACTATCAAACAGCACTTCGGACTCTGAATCAGCTAGTCAAGCATCTGAAAATCTTCGAGCACTATCATGCGACACCTCTGTTGGAAGCCATTGAAAAAGACCCGAACAACTTAGAGGAATTGGTCCATCAGTTTTTGTGGATCAATACTTCACTAGGCAACTGGTCGTATGTGCTACGTGCTCTGGAATTGAAGGTGAAGCTTGCTGGGAAAGAGAAGGGAGAGTGGGACTATGAGGAGATGCTGAATTCTTTGGACTGAAATCTATAACGCTAATACATTTTTCACTAGTTTCATTGTAGGTTGGAAATTAATTCTTGGCCGATTCAGCCCATTTTCTGTTCTGGTAATCTGCTATTCTTTTCTATACACATACATTTCATTTTGGTTGAATTCTATGGTTAGATTAACTACTATCTGGAAACACAAAGCAAAAAATCTATAGACACAACCAACTCATTTTGTTGGCTAGTTTGTTGGCTAGTAATTGATTTTTTCTAAATTAACCCGCATAAATACTGACATGTTGGTGCCCTTCACTCGCACCAATCGTGAGAAATGGATTATATTCGCTTTTTGAAAGCTTTTAGCTGAAATTTTTACCAGATTTCCCGTTCTCTGTGTAAAACTCAATTCTACAAAAATTTACGGACCGTATCAGAAGTACAAAATTGCTCTAGCCTCTTCTGATCTTAAATTACTCCAGATCTAGCCCTCATTCTTCAGAATCTCGCTTTCAGAGATCATTCTTCGTTTAGCAATTTTTCAAAAAAGACTTCAAAAATTAATTTATCTACTGGCGAGGATCCTCTAGTGAAACTGAGTACAGCGTCTTTTTTTGCGAGATTTGTTTGCTTGATTCCGATCATTTTGGTTACCAAGCCGATTTATGCCTACGATGAACTTGATCTTCAAAAGTTGCTGACAACCCGCATCTGTAATGACTGTAACTTGATCCAAGTAAATCTTGATTCCAAAAATTTGAATGATGTGAGTTTGTTGGGAGCTAACTTGAGAGAAGCTAATTTAGTGAGTGCAAATCTGCGCGGAGCTGAACTCATTGGAGCAGACTTGACAGGCGCAGACCTGACCGGGGTGGATCTGACAGGCGCAGATCTAACTGGAGCTGATTTAACGGGTGTTACACTTTCAGGAGCAGATCTGACAGGCGCAACTTTGTGGATGAGTGTCCTCAGAAATTCTGCAGTGCGAAATGCGACCTTCAATTATTCCAATTTAAAAGATACTGATCTGACGGGTGCGAACCTGATCGAAGTTGAATTGGTTAGCGCGACTCTGAATAATGCTGAGTTGGAAGGGGCAAAAGTCTGGTATGCAAATTTTGAAAATGCTGACCTTGGTAGAGCCAATCTGATGGGCACAGAAATTTATGAGTCCAATCTGATGGGCTCCAATTTAAAAAATGCAAAGCTTATCGGAGCCACCTTCTACCAGTCTAACTTGAACGGTGCGGATTTGACGGGTACTACGCTTGATGAAGAAGCTTCAACTGTTCAGGGCCAATCAAATACAAGACTCTGCAATACAGTAATGCCTGATGGAGAGGTCACAAATAAGGATTGTAAAAGGTGATGGTTGTTAAAGGCTTTGCTGCCTGATGATTGTAGTTCTTGTTCAACTCAATCAGTGACTGCAGAAAAGTTAAGTAGATTTCTCAGACCTAAACCCCTTGAGTCTGATCTTCTATCTAGACTGGGGAATAGGGTGACGTCGGTTCTTTATTGTTGGCCTTCCGGGTAAATTCATCGTTGCATCAGCCCTTGGCTGAGTACTCACCAGTTTTCCCTTCGAAATGACAGCCAACCTTGCTGGTCGCAATCGGAGAGCATCAATTGGATCAGCGGCATCCAAAACCACCAGAGAAGCTTGCTTGCCTACCCCAAGACCATAGTCCTCAAGATGCATGATCTTGGCGTTCGTTTCGGTGACCATTTCGAAACATCGCGCCATTTCTTCAGGACTAGTCATCTGGGCAACGTGCATGCCCATGAAGGCCACATCTAGCATATCTGCGGTGCCTAGCGCGTACCAAGGATCGCGTACGCAATCTTGCCCCCAACCAACATCAATCCCCTGTGCCTGCATTTCCCGCACACGGGTTAAGCCGCGTCTTTTTGGAAAAATGTCGTGTCGGCCCTGAAGCGTGATGTTGATCAGTGGATTCGAAATTGCCTGAAGTCCAGCTTCAGCCATCAAAGGCAGCAGCTTGGATACATAATAATTATCCATTGAATGCATCGAAGTCAGGTGGCTGCCCACTACTCTCCCATGCAGGCCTAGAACAGTGGTTTCCGCTGCGAGTGACTCCACATGGCGTGACATTGGATCGTCGCTCTCATCACAGTGCATGTCTACAAGCAGACCTCGATCTGCAGCGATACGGCACAACTCCTGGACTGATCTTCGACCATCCTCCATCGTCCGTTCAAAATGAGGAATCCCTCCAACCACATCGAGGCCCATATCCAAAGCTCGGATTAAATTTTCTCGACCATTTGGTGCTCGAAAAAAACCATCTTGCGGAAAGGCTACTAGTTGTAGATCCAAATATCCTTTCACTTGCTCACGTACTTCGAGCATTGCCTCAGCGGTCCTCAGGTGATCAGCCGTAGTATCTACATGACTTCGGATAGCGAGCAGGCCCATGGAAACCGCCCAATCACAGTATGCCAAGCCACGATCTACCATCTCTTCAACGGTTGCTATCTCAAGCAATTTCCCCCAGAGAGAAATGCCTTCCAACAATGTTCCAGATTTGTTCAGGCGTGGAGTTCCATAGGACAAAGTGGCATCCATGTGAAAATGCGGATCCACAAAAGGAGGAGACACCAGGTCCCCCTGAGCTTCGATAAGTATTTCAGTTGGACTGTTTAGATCTTTCTCCATCGCCGAAATTTTTGTCCCTTCGATGCCAATATCTAGAACTCGACCATCTGGCAAGGTTCCTCCCTTCACAATGATGTCAAACATTAGCGCTCTCCTTTGTAGAAGGGTACCATCAATGCTGCTGGGACCTCTGCTTTCCGAGACATAACCACCAAAGCAGCGATGGACAAGAAATAGGGCATCATTAAAAAAATCTGATAGGGAATGTCTGCTCCGATGGTGCTCTGCTGAAGCCGAATCTGAAAGGCATCGAAAGCCGCAAATAGAATTGCTCCCAAGAAGGCTTTGTGAGGTTTCCAGGCGCCGAAGACAACGAGTGCAATGCAAACCCAACCACGGCCATTGACCATCCCAAAAAAGAAACTATCAAAGGCTGAAAGAGTCAAAAAGGCACCCCCCAGTGCCATAAGACCTGATCCAACCACTACCGCACCTATCCGTAACCCAAGCACAGATAGCCCCTGAGCTGCAACAGAAGATGGATTTTCTCCAACAGCCCTGAGAGCTAGACCCAGTGGAGTCCTGTACAATACAAATGAAGTGATCAGTACTGTTGCAATAGCTAAATAAGTTAGGGGAGTCTGTTCAGCCATGGCAGGCCCTAGGATTGGGATGTAATCTAAAATGGCGACAGAGATAGGCTGGAAGGCCTCGATCTTTGGTGGAGAAGTTACCTCAGGTAAAGCCACTCGGTAGGCATAATAAGTCAGCGATGTTGCCAAAAGTGTGATTCCCAGACCCACCACATGCTGGGATAATCCCAAGCTGACGGTCATGCTCGCATGAAGTAACCCTAAGAACATTCCAACCACGAAAGCCAGTAGTACCCCACCCCAAAGACCCATACCAATGTAAGCCCCAAACCAACCAACGAAGGCTCCAGCGACCATGATTCCCTCGATACCGAGGTTGAGAACACCGGCTCGTTCACAAATCAACTCTCCCATAGTTGCTAGAATTAATGGGCTTGCGATTCGGATCGCTGCAGTCCAGAAACTTGCAGTCAGAAAAATTTCTAAAATCTCCATGAATTAATCCCGCATGATCCGGAACTTTGTTAGTAATACAGCAACTACCATTAGAAGCAGTGCAGTAGCGAGCATGATATCTGCGAGATAGGTGGGAACTCCGGCTGCTCGGCTCATACTGTCAGCCCCCACAAAAACGCCTGCAACAAACAGAGCCGCCACGACAACCCCCAGAGGATGTAGCAAGGCCAGCATGGCTACAATGATTCCGGAATAACCAAAGCCGGGTGATAGATCAAGAGTCAGGGTGCCTTTGAGGCCGGCTACTTCGGAGAACCCAGCTAGGGCAGCGAGCCCTCCTGATAGCAGTGCTGTTTGAGTCATGATTAAATTTACAGGCATTCCTGCATATCTTGCCGCCTCAGGGTTGTAGCCCACGGCCCTCATAGCGTAACCAAAAGTAGTTTTTATGTTCACGATCCAGATAACGAAAGCTGCAATTAAAGCAATCCCAAAACCCCAGTGCAATCGTAGCCCATCAACAATTCTTGGTAGACGGGCCTCTGCAAGCAAACGGGCGGACTTGGGCCAACCCATTCCCATTGGATCTTTGAGAGGGCCTTCAAGCAACAGAGAAACGAGTAGGAGGAAAATAAAATTGAGCAAGAGAGTAGTAACGACTTCATCCACACCTAACCTGGTTTTCAGGAGAGTAGGGATTAGAAGTAACATCGCACCCGCTGACATGGAACAGATGATCATTGCGGGAATGAGTGCTGGAGCAGACCAGGCGAGGGCGCCTGTACCCATTAGTACGGCTACAATGGCACCTGAATATAGCTGTGCTTCGGCTCCGATGTTCCATAATTTGGCACGAAAAGCTACCGCAACTGCCAGTCCCGTGAAGATTAACGGTGTTGCACGATTTAGAGTTTCAAGCAGGGCAAACTTAGAACCCACTGCACCTTTAATGATCAACCCCAAGACAGCGAAAGGATTCCCCCCAGCAACCATCGCGAGAAAGGATGCGATGAAGACGGTAGCGGTTAGTGCTAAAATCGGTGGTAGGAATCTCCTGGACAGGCTTGGATGTGGGATCACTTCAAGACGCATGCATAGACTCTTGCTTGGCGAATGCAGCCCCAGACATCCAACCACCCAACTCAGTAGGTGTTACTTTACCTCGTTGAAAAGGAGGGCTAACTCTGCCTTCTGAGGAAACATGAATGATGTCTGATAATTTGAGGATCTCATCCAAATCTTCGGAAATTAGTAGAATGGCCGCACCTTTTTGACGGGCTTCCAATAATTCCTTGTGGACGTAGTGGACAGCTCCAATATCCAAGCCGCGTGAGGGTTGATGTGCAAGGATCACTCGGGGGTCGTTCTGGAGCACACGCCCCAAAATGAGTTTTTGCATGTTCCCCCCTGAAAGGAAACGTATTCTCGTATCCGGACCAGGGCAACGAACATCGTATTGCTTGATGAGTTCCTGTGTAAAACCTACTGCGGCTTGCCAATTGACCCACCCATGGCGAGCAAATGGCTGATCACGATATCTTTCAATGATGGAATTTTCCGTCAATGAAAAATCAGCGATCGTCCCGGCATGATGTCGGTCTTCAGGAATTCTCGCGATACCACTAAGAACCGATTGGCGTGGAGACCAACGGTTTATCGGTTTTCCATCCAAATGCAGTTTCCCTTGAGAGGGAGTGATCAGTCCTGCAACCAAATCTGCAATTGATGTTTGCCCGTTACCAGAGACACCAGCCAACCCCACAATTTCGCCGGAGCAAAGCCTCAAAGACACATTCTGCAGGCCCTTTGATTGATGCTGAGTATCAGTGGATACATTCAATAACTCCATTAGTACAGGTCCGGACTCTCTTTTTGTAACCGCTGTGGGGTTGATCGGGTTCCCAACCATCAAAGCAGCTAATTCATTTGGGCTGGTTTCTTTGGTTTCTTTGGTAGCTACGAGTTTTCCATGACGAAGAATGGCCACTTTCTGGGCAATTTTCATTACCTCATGGAGTTTGTGGCTGATGAAGATTATAGATAGTCCTTGTTCTGTAGCTTCCGTTAAGGTCTCAAAAAGTGATTCGGTTTCTTGAGGAGTCAGGACAGCGGTTGGTTCATCAAGGATCAGGATCTTAGCTTGTCGGAACAAAGCTTTGAGAATCTCTACTCGTTGACGCTCTCCCACACTCAGAGAAGAGACTTTCGCATCAGGATTGATCTTAAGGTGATACCGATTGGCAAGTTCGAGGAGTTGCTGGCGGGCTAGCTTGTATCGTAGCTTCCAGGACCAGAGAGAACTGGTCCCAAGAATGACGTTCTCAAGAACGGAGAGATTGTGTGCGAGAGTGAAATGTTGGTGAACCATTCCAACTCCGGCATCCAAAGCCGCACGGGCCATCCCTGGTGGAAGAGTTTTGCCAAAAACCTCCACCCTTCCGGAATCGGCGGTGTATTGACCAAAAAGGATGTTCATCAAGGTGGTTTTGCCTGCACCATTCTCACCCAGCAGCGCAAGTACCTCACCCTTCTCTAAATTCAGGCTGACATTTTCATTCGCCTTAAGGGCTCCAAAATTCTTGGTGATCCCCTCAAGACGAAGAACGACTTCTCCCACTTTAGAGAGCTTTAAAGTGGATCAGCTAGATTTTGGTTCGTTGTCATTGATCGTGACAGTGTAGCTACCGTTTTTGATCTCTGCAGTCCGCTTTGCAACCATATCAACAGCCTTCTGTGGTATCTTACCGGCGAAAGTACCGTATGGTGCAAGTGTACATCCTCCATTCTTCATGAACGAATAGATGCCATAATCCGCAGCTTTGAAATTCCCTGCTTGAACGGCAGCAACAGCAGCATCCATTGTCGGTTCAAAATGCCAAATGGCTGATGCGACCACGGTGCTTGGGTACTGATCTTGGGTGTCAATCACGTTGCCGATGGCCAAAATGCCCCTCTCTTTAGCTGCATCCGAGACACCAAAGCGCTCTGCATACAGAAGGTCGGCGCCTCCTTCGATCATGGCAAACGCAGTTTCTTTGGCCTTCGGTGGGTCAAACCATGAGCCGATAAAAGAGACTTGAAAACGAATGTTAGGATTCATCTCTCGTGCTCCTGCCATGAAGGCATGCATCAATCGATTCACCTCGGGAATTGGGAATCCACCAACCATTCCGATGTTACCAGACTTTGTCATTGCCCCAGCAATAATACCCGACAAGTACGAGGCATCCTGGATGTAGTTATCGAAGACGGCTAGATTGGGCAGACTTGGGTCTTCCTTGAAAGATGATCCCATCAAAAAAGCAACTTCGGGGTATTCTGCCACAACCTCTCTGGCTTCTGATTCGGCACCAAAAATTTCTCCGATGATTAGAGTGTTTCCTTGCTCTGCATATTCCCTCATCACTCTTGGATAGTCAGTGTTGGCAGTATTTTCTGTAAACGTGTAGGCGATGTCACCTCGTGACTGTGCTGCCAACGCCGCTTTGTGAATTCGACTTACCCACTGCTGCTCAACGGGGACTGTGTAGATGCCAGCAGCCTTGATTGGGTCTTTTGCCGAGGCCAAGGGCAAGATTCCGAGGCTCGGTGCAAGCACGAAAGCGCTGGCTGTGCCTTTGATCAATGTTCGTCTAGAGATTTTCAGCGACTGATGACTACTCATTTTACCTCATGTTTTGGAAAAAGTGACGGATTATCATTACAGACTTTGAAAGGTTGATGCTGATGATCTACCCGAAAGCCTTCACCTTAAATCAAGGGCCCAAGTATGGTGGCTAATGCCCGACTTGGCAATACAAAGAATATGAATTCTGTTTTAGAATATGGGGGAACTGATCAGGAAGGGAGTTGAATCAATTGGACGTTTTACCGGCGGAGTTCGTTGATTTCCTAAACATTGGCAGTACCAAGCTGGATGCCAAAAGAGTTTCGAATGTCAGTTGTAAAAGTAGCAATTTGAATGTCAGTTAAGTATTCAAATTTTGGTATATATATATTCTCCATCCCGCGTAATTTAAATCGCTATTTCTTCAATTGGCAGATTTTCATACTCTCCTCGAAGTTTTTGGGCTGCAGTATGACCATACTCTTAGGCCCGACACATTCTACCATGGTATTTTGGGGGTTGGCGCATTTGCGTCGTTTATACAAATGAAGTAATCTCCGAGATTTGGAGAACTAACGATGCAATGTCCCCACTGTGCTCATCCTGACTCTATTCTCTAGTGCACCAGCCGTGGTGTCCAACGCTAATGTTACAAGCCTGCCTTCGCATCTTTCAGCCGCTACGACGAGGCAAAGATCCAGCCCTCAAGCAACAGGCCTGTCAACTCTATCTCGAAGGGATGGGGATGCGAGCCATCGGCCGGGTTCTCAGCATCCATCATAAGACGGTCTCTCGCTGGTTGGTGCAAGCTGCCCAAGCACTCTCAGCAAGCTCACCACAGACCGAAGCCTGCTCATTCATCGAAATCGATGAACTCTGCACGTTCATCGCTAAAAAAAATCCCAATGTTGGCTCTGGCCAGCGGTGGACTCCATCTTTGGCAAGGTCCTC